>Ga0256827_10001100_pt1 | contig 17067 bp, 12 predicted proteins | sample CV84metaG_FD_185977 | JGI IMG/M metagenome (GOLD analysis project Ga0256827, IMG submission 185977) | Hydrothermal vent microbial communities from East Pacific Rise, Pacific Ocean - CV84 | ecosystem: Environmental > Aquatic > Marine > Hydrothermal vents | place: Pacific Ocean: East Pacific Rise... | reverse complement strand
TACCATGGTGAGACCATAGGTGCCTTGAGTGTGGGTGATGTTGAACTTTATAAAGAGACCTATGCTCCTCTTTTAATCTCTTGTATACAAACGCCTGTTCCTAAAAATCAGACCATAGAGGCTGCTGAAGAGGCTATTGTAGAATTGGAAAAAACACTTAAAGAACGTGGTTCTGAAATTGCTGCATTTATTATAGAACCTCTTATTCAGGGGGCTGGTGGTATGCATATGTATCATCCTATATATATAACAAAAGCTAAAAAAGTTTGTGAAAAGTATGGTGTGCATCTTATAGCCGATGAAATCATGACAGGTTTTGGACGGACGGGAACCATGTTTGGTTGTGAACAAGCAGAGGTTACACCTGATTTTATGACACTTTCTAAAGGCTTAACTGGTGGATATTTGCCACTTGCAATTGTTATGACAACTAATAACATATATAATGCTTTTTACTGTGACTATAACGAACATAAAGCTTTTTTACATTCTCACTCCTATACAGGTAATCCTTTGGCTTGTGCTGCTGCTTTGGCAACGTTAGAGCTTTTTGAAGCTTCTGATGTATTGGGAGAAAACAGAGAAAAATCGGCATATATTTTAGAAAAATTAGAAAAGTTTAAAGCTTTAGAAAATGTAGCAGAAGTACGACAAACAGGTATGGTTGCAGCCATAGAATTAAAAGGTTATAGGGCAGAAGAGCGTATAGGTTTAAAAGTTTATCAGTATGGTTTAGAGAATGGTGTGCTTCTGCGTCCTTTAGGTCATATAGTCTATTTTATGCCTCCCTATATTATAAGCTATGAAGAGATAGATAAAATGATAGATACGGCTTACAAAGCTATAAAATTACTCCCGTAAATAGAGGAAACATGAAACTACCAAAAATACTTGAGATCATATCTAAAGAATTAACAGAAAAAAAGGCAAAAGCTATTGTTGTAGGGGGGTCAGTGCGTGACCACTTTTTAGAGCTTCCTATTAAAGACTATGATGTAGAAGTTTATGGCTTGGATAGTTTAGATAATTTAGAAGATATTTTATCTCAGCATGGTTCAGTTAATTTGGTAGGAAAAAGTTTTGGGGTTCTCAAGTTTGTTTATGAAGGTGAAGAGTATGATTTTTCTTTCCCTCGTACAGAACAAAAGATATCAGAAGGTCACCGAGGATTCGATGTAACATGTGATGGAGCATTGAGTTATAAAGAGGCTTCCTTGCGTCGTGACTTTACAATTAATGCCATAGGTTATGATATTGAAAAAAAAGCTTTTATAGACCCTTATGGGGCTAAAGATGATATGGAAAGAAAAACTTTGCGACACATAAATGATGAAACATTTAAAGAAGATCCTTTACGTGTCTATCGAGCTGTTCAGTTTTGTGCTAGATTTTCTTATAAACTAGCAGATGCAACATTTGAACTCTGTAAAGAGATGGTGGAGCAGGGGATGTTGGAAGAGTTACCCAAAGAGCGAATATATACAGAGTTTCAAAAGTTACTTTTAAAATCGCCTAAACCATCACTTGGCTTTGAACTTATGCGTGAACTTGGTATTTTAAAATATTATCCAGAGTTAGAAGCATTAATAGATATTCCTCAGTCTCCAAAGTGGCATCCAGAAGGTGATGTTTGGGTACATACTTTAATGTGTGTAGATAAAATGGTTATGTTTAAAACAGCTGATGAAAAACATGATTTAAAAATGATGTTTGCTATACTTTGCCATGACTTGGGTAAAGCCACTCACACACAAATAACTCCAGAGAAGATTTCTGCCATAGGGCATGAACTGGCAGGTTTAAAACCTACCGAGAGTTTTCTTTATAGACTAACAGATGAACATGACTTTATAAAGTCTATTCTCCCTTTGGTTGAGCATCATTTGGCTCCTTCTATTTACTACAGAGGCAAAGCAAAGAACAGTACCATACGACGGCTTTCTACCAAAGTAAATATAGAAGAGTTGGTTACTGTAGCAAGAGCTGATTTCTTAGGACGTACTACAGAAGAGTCTCTTTCTGGAATCTATAAAGCTGGGGACTGGTTACTTAAAAAGGCAGAAGAGTTGGATGTTTATAATGAACCTCCAAGAGCTTTGCTTCAAGGACGTGATTTAATAGCCCTTGGAATAGAACCATCTAAAAAATATAAAATTTTATTAGATAGTGTGTATAAAGAACAGATAGAAGGAAAGCTTGTGAGTAAAGAGGATGCAATTACCTATCTATTGGAATTATTCAAAAAGATTTAAAATAAACTATATATAATCTTCAAATAATAAATAATTTAGAATTTTTTATAAGAGGATATTATAATGAAAAAGCATAAAGTGTTGGATAATATACGTGCAGCAAGATTGGCACATGTAAAATGGGTTGATAGAGCAAGAAGATTGGTTGATGGTGGAGATATAACAGAAGATGAAATTCCAGTTGAAGCAACATCTTGTGATTTTGGTCATTGGTTTTATAGTGATGGACAAGTATTATTGGCTATATTTAGTGCTGCTTCAGTTAAAAAGTTAGAGGCTAAGCATAAAGAGTTACATCAAACATATACAAAAATATTTAAAATTTATTTTGATACAAGTAGTCAGTCATTTTTTGAAAAACTTTTTAACAAACGTAAAAAAATTTCAGAGAAAGATAAAATGGATGCACATGAAGAGTTGGCATATCTTGAAGGAATTTCAGAAGAACTGATAGCATATTTGAATATATTTGAAAAAAATTTAAACAGTATAGAAGAGAAAGATTTTGAAAAGCTCTATTAATTTGTTGTAGATAAAGTTCTACAACAAACTATAGAGTTATTCATTTCTTAATACAATCAGTGGATCAGTAGATGCAGCTTTTTTTGCTGGATATCTTGATGATGCAAGAACTATTATTATAGCACCTATAATAATGGAGAAAAAATCTGTTGCTGTTAAGTCAATAGGTAGTTTAGAATATCCATATACCTCTGCTGATACAGTAATAATATCAAATGTTGTGAGTAGCCATATGGAGAAAAATCCTAAGATACTTCCACCTATGATTCCTCCCACACCAATAATAATTCCTAGTTTAAGAAAAATATTTTTAATCTCTCTATTGGTAGCACCAAGTGTTTTCATAAGTGCAATCTCTGGTCTTCTACTCATAACTGTCATAAGTAGTGAGGAGATAATGTTTAGGGACGCTACAATAATAATGAGTAGAAGAGCTAAGAAAAGGGCTTTTTTCTCCATCTCCATGGCAGCAAAAAAACTTGCATGTTGTTCCCACCAACCAATAATACGTATTTTATTTTTATACCCAGTTTGATTTAGAAAAGTAGTGATTTTCTTAGCATCTTCCATTGCATTGTCTGAATAGATATGAATACCATCATAAACAGACTTTGTACGTTTTAGGATTTTATTAAATGCTTCATGCGTTGTATAGATAATAAAATCATCATAAGTTGAAATACCTGAACTGTATGTTGCGTCAACTGTAAAACGTTTTTGTAGTGGCATACTTCCAAAACCAATGGCTTGCATTTCTGAAAAGTAAAGTGTAAGTTTGTCACCTTTTTTTACAAACATCTCTTCTATAAGTTTTTTTCCAGCAACTATTTTAAATTTACTTTTTGTCGAAAGAGAGTCCTTATAAGCTTTGTGGAAAATTTCATTGAGTGCTTGTTCTTTTTCAAAATCAACTCCATATAACATAGAACCTTTTATGTTTGATCCACTCTTTGTAATGATTTGTGTTCTGTAATAGGGGCTAAATTTTAAAGCAGGAAATTCTTTGCTAAGTTTAGAAGTCAGTTCATCTGTAGTTATGTTTTGTCCAAGAGGAATTAAAGTTAATGGATAGTCCATTTGAAAAAGACGTTTTTTAAACTCATTTTCAGTACCGTTCATCATACCCATAGCAATCATAAGTACAGCAATTCCAACAGCAATACTTAAAAAAGCCATGATAGAAGAGATAAAGATAAATGGATTATCTTTATCATATTTAAGATAATGTTTTATTATCTTATTTACAAACTTAGAGTTTATATTTGTTGCCATTATGCAAGTAGTCCTTTTTTAGGTCCACTTTTTCCACAACAGTTTTTGTATTTTTCTCCTGAACCACATGGACAAAGGTCATTTCTTTTTGGTTTCTTCTCTATACTTTGTCCGTCACCTTCTTCAAAATCAGCTTCTACAACTTCATTTTCATTGGTTTGAGCTTGTGCAATTTCATCTTCTAGCTGTTGTCTCATCGCTTCCATTTTAGCCTCTTCAACTGCTGGGTCTTCAAAGTTGAATTGAACTACTTGAAGCACTTTTATAGCTTCAAACTTAATACGCTCGATTAGTCCCATAAATAGGTTATATGAATCTTTTTTGTACTCTGTAAGAGGATCTTTTTGGTTGTATCCTCTTAGTCCAATACCCGTTTTCATAACATCCATCTCGTAGAGGTGGTTACGCCATTGTGGGTCAAGAACTTGTAGGTATAAAATACGTTGTACCTCTGATCTCTGCTCTGGAGTTAATGGTTCCATTTTCGTCTCATATGTTTGTACTAAAAGGTCAGTAACCAACTCTTTTATAGCATCATAGTCTTTCCCCTTGAAAACTTCACCTTCAAGTTGAATATGTAACTCTTCTCTAATTTGATTTTCAAGTTTTTCTAGGTTAAAGTCCTCTTCAGATGATCCATCATAAATATCTGCATTAGACAACATATTGTCAATGTACTCTAATCTATTAGATTTAATTTTAGAATCAATATCATACTCTTCATCAAGTAGTTGATTTCTAAAGTTGTATATTACTTTACGTTGCTCATTTGCAATGTCATCATACTCTAAGATATGTTTTCTTGACTCGTAATGCATGTTCTCAACTTTTGTTTGAGCTTTTTCTACTGAACGTGTTACTATTTTAGAGTCGATGAACTCTCCCTCTTCAACACCCAACTTGTTCATAATGTTTCTGATTTTTTCTCCACCAAAAATACGGAGTAGGTTGTCATCAAGACTTAGATAGAACTGAGAAGCTCCTGGGTCACCTTGACGACCAGAACGACCACGCAACTGGTTGTCAATACGTCTACTCTCATGTCTCTCTGTACCTAAGATATAAAGACCACCTAACTCTTTAATCTCATCTGTAAGTTTAATATCAACTCCACGTCCTGCCATGTTGGTGGCAACCGTAACAGCAGCTTTTTTACCAGCTTCCATAATAATCTCTGCTTCATTTGCATGGTTTTTAGCGTTGAGTGTGTTGTGAGGAATTTTAGCAGCTTTTAGTCTCTCATGAACAAGTTCAGATTTTTCAATAGAAGCAGTACCAATAAGTACTGGTTGTCCTTTTTCATGAAGCTCTTGAACTTTTCTTGCAACTGCGTCTAGTTTCTCTTTCTCTGTATTATAAATTAGGTCATTCATATCATCTCTGATAAGAGGTAGGTTTGTAGGAATAGATAGAACTTCTAGGTTATAGATTTCTGCAAACTCTGTTGCTTCTGTCTGTGCTGTTCCTGTCATACCTGACAGTTTTTGGTAAAGACGGAAGTAGTTTTGATAAGTGATTTCTGCTAGTGTTTGAGACTCATCTTTTACTTCAACACCCTCTTTAGCTTCTATGGCTTGGTGCAGTCCTTCTGAAAAACGACGACCTTCACTCAGACGACCTGTAAACTCATCGACAATAACAATTTCACCATTTTGTGAAACATAGTCAATATCTTTTACAAAGATGTATTGAGCTTTCATTGCTTGGTCTAAGTGATGGGATAGTGAAGCATTTTCAAGACTATAGAGGTTATCTACTTCAAATAAATCTTGTGCTTTTTGAAGACCATCTTCTGTCATGATAACTTGACGATTTTTCTCATCAACATAGAAGTCACCTGTAGTCTCTTCTGGTTCTCCTGCTTTGGTCTCTTTTTTCTCACCTTTTTCCATCTGTAAAGCTATCTCATTTGCTTTATCGTAATGAAACTCATCACGTTGAACGGGACCTGAGATAATTAGTGGTGTTCTTGCTTCATCAATCAAAATAGAGTCAACTTCATCTATTATTGCATAAAAATGTTCACGTTGAACTTTCTCTTCAGCTTTGGTTTTCATGTTGTCACGTAGATAGTCAAATCCATATTCATTGTTGGTACCATAAGTGATGTCACAATCATATTGAGCTTTTTTTGTAGATTCATCATAAATATCGTCAGTTAAACAGCCAACAGAATAACCTAAAAAGTTATAAAGTCTACCCATCTCATCAGCATCTCTTTTTGCAAGGTAGTCGTTCACTGTTACGATATGAACACCTTTACCAACCATTGCGTTAAGAACAACAGCCAGTGTTGCTACCAATGTTTTTCCTTCACCTGTTTTCATCTCAGCAATAGAGTTGTCATGGAGAACCATACCTCCTACAAGCTGAACATCGAAATGACGCATATTGAGAACACGCTTACTTGCTTCTCTTGTAATGGCAAAGGAGTCATTTAGAACATCGTCTAGTGATTTTTCTTGGGCTTGTATAGAAGCTTTTAGTTTATTAAATTCAGCTTTTAGCTCATCATCTGAGAGTGCTTCATATTTATTTTCTAGTTCATTAATCTTTTTTGCTCGTTTTAAATAACCTTTTACAATTCTGTCATTCTTAGAGCCAAATATTTTCTTTAACATTATATATATAACCTAGTATTAAAATTGTGATTATTTTATCTAAAATATGATTAGTGAGCTATTAAATAGTATTATTTACCAAGGAGTAATAGAGCATCCCTATAAATGGGTTCATCTATGAACCCATATCTCATATCCATGAACCCATTTTCACCATTTTGAGCAGACTCTTCAAAAACACGTTTAATATGGTTGGCTCTTATTAATGCATCTGTTTCAATAGAAAAAACTTCATTGGCTATTTGAACTTGTAAAGGACCCATACATGCTTTGGTTGTGAAGCCCATTTTTCTCTCTAGTTCACACCATTTTCTAAAACTTTTTACATTTTTATACTCTTGAAACATAAATGAGATAGGGTTTATATTTATACTTTTAGCATCAATTAAAAATTTACTTAAAATATAATGAATGGTTGGATTGTCAAGAGTTACAAGAGATTGTGGTAGACCAAGTGAGGTTAGAAGGTCAAGTATGCCTAAGTTTGCTGTAGTAAATCTCTCTATACCTCCAAAAGTAGCTAAGTTTTGAAATGCCTCTTTTGTTTCTAGTGAAATATGTATCTCCTTTTCACTGTTAAGTAATTTATCAATTTCTAAAATCTCTTCTTTAGTTTTAATTTTTGCCACTCTAACTGCATCAAAGGAGAAGCTGTTTAAAAAAGATATCTCTTCTCTTCCTCCTGCATTTAAAGGGTTGGTACGAACAATTATAAAACTTTTAGATGCTTTTAAATGTGAGAGGAATAGAGCAATATTATAAAGAGCCTCTTTTTTGCGAGAGGGAGCAATAGCATCTTCCAAGTTAAGGGTAATCATATCTGCATCTAAATTATCTATACTGTTTAAATGTTTTAGTTTTAGAGGATTTAACATCATATTTGATTTGTAAAGTTTTTTTATAGCAGGTGATTTATTGTTATGACCTAAGTAGTCTAGGCGTTCTTCTATCGTTGATTTTTTAATAAACTCTATTGAGTCAAATATCATTTAGTATTCCTTATATAAACTTAAATTAATTATAATATTTAAAATATAATTAATACTTAAGTAACATGTAGTATAATATCACAATATATAATAAATTAAAATATACCACTATCTAAGGAAAGAAAAATGTCAGAACATCTGTTTGAATATATATCTATTATCTCATTGCTGGTTGGAGTCAGTATCTATTTAATACGTCATCAAATTAAAGGGTATTTTAAATCACCTTCAGTACATGAAAAACAATCAAAGTTTAAAATAAAGGTTAAAAATGGATATATTTCTCTTCTTAATCTATTATATCATAATAGTAATAAAGATGATTTAGAAAGAGAGATTCGACATATTGCAAGCCAAAGATCAGATGGTAGATATATAGGTGGTTATTCTAAAGATACAAATGAATTTGATATAGACTCTTTTATATTGGATTATTTTTATGAAATTTTAAATTATACAGATAGTAAAAACGAGAACTTTATATTGACTATTGATTCCAATTTTAGTATTGAGGGTTTAAATAATAAATTGAAAGCTACACTTGGAAATCTATCAACTAATATAGACTTTCCTAATAGCTTAAATAAAGATTTAAAAACTACTCTTTTAGATTATAAAGAGAAGCTAAATAAACATAATATTCAAATGACTTTTATCTCTGATGGTTCTGATATATATTATTCTCTTATTTACCCTTTAGAGAAAGAGAAAGCTATTTATGAAGCTATAGAAAATATAGGTTTAGAACATATAGAATTAAATTAATACCTAAGTCATAAATTTTATGATGATTTCATTTTTTTTCATATACAATAACATTATTAAATAATAAGGAAAAAAATGAAAAAATTACTTACATCAACACTTATTTTAACATTGCCATTAGTGTTGGTAGCAAAAAAACCACATATTTATAAAGAGGCTACTCAAGAGTGTTCAGCATTTAATAATATGAAACATAGTTCAAATACTAATAACATAGAATTAAAGGTAGGGAAGAAGTACAGAATATTACAAAAGAATAAGGGGCAAATATTAACACTTATAGAGGGTGAAAGAGTAGCTCAACGCTGGGTTGATGAGGGTTGTTTTTTAGATGCATCAAAAAAGGTAGAAGAGAAAAAGAGTGTTGTTAAAGAAAAAGTAATAACATCAACTTTAGCAAACTCAACATCTAAGCAGAATCTTCTGGCACTCTCTTGGCAAAATGCTTTTTGTCAAACACATCAGTATAAAAAAGAGTGTAAAGCTATGAGTAAAAAAGATTTTGGAGCTACCCACTTTGTTCTTCATGGTCTTTGGCCTCAACCACGAAATAACCAATATTGTAAAGTTTCTAAAAAAGAGATTGGTAAAGATAAAAATAAGCAGTGGAATAAGCTTAATAACTTAGACTTGAACAGTACAGTTCGTAAAAATCTTTCTATGCTAATGCCTGGATATAGCTCAAATTTACATAAACATGAGTGGATTAAACATGGAACATGTTATGGAACCGATGCTAATAACTATTACTTTAATGCTATGGCACTGTTAGAACAAGTCAATGAATCGGCTTTACAGAAATATTTTAAATTAAATATTGGTAAACAAGTACGATTAAAAGAGATTAGAAAAGTTGTAGATAAAGCATTTGGAAAAGGTTCGGGAGAACATGTTACCATGAACTGTAATAGAGGGCTTATTACTGAGTTATGGTTTCATATTGGTAATGCAGAGAGTAATTTACAAGGATTACTTTTAAAAGGAGAAACGCCTAAAAGTCGTTGTCATAAAGGGCGTATAGATTCGGTAGGATACTAGATATGTACAAACCTTACTATTCTATACATAGTAAGGTCGATTATATTTCCATGAAAAATAATCTTTCAACTCATCTTTTTCAACTTTTGTATTTTGTAAGAATGATGGTTTCCATAGCTGAATACTAGAAAATGTAAGAGGTGTATGTTCTGCACCAGATTTATCTTCTTTATCTATAAAGAGTTCATTATTGTTAATTTTAGAGGGAATTTTATTATAGAGATTTGAGTAGACACGTACATGAACTCCCTTGGGATCAACTCTTAGTACCTTAAAGATACCAAATTTACCTTGGTTAGGCATACTATATAATTCACCTGCTTTAAAGTTTTGAAATTGAAAATTTGAGGATATCTTTTTAAATATTTTTTTAAACATTGGTTATTTTCCTATAATAATTGATAAGCTTATTATAGGAAAAAGTCTTCTTTTTATCAATATAAAAAAATATGTAATTTATTATTTAAAGTTCTTCTTTTACTTTCTCTTCTAAATTATAAAATGTATCTATAGAAATTATTTTCAATTCTATATCACGTCCAAGTTGACGTTCACAGTTACTAATAACTGATTGAAAGTAGGTTACATCAGAAACTTTAGAACATACAAAAGTGTCAGCACCACTATCTAAGGCATTGAGAAGAACAGTTCCAGCTTTTACATGAGCCATTTCACTATAGTTATTTATAATGCTTTGTCCAGCTTTTTTGGTGGACATGTCAAAATTTATAACAGTTATATTACGTATCTTTGCTGCAATTTTTAATTTCTCTGTGATTTTAGTGGACTCTTTATCTCCAACATAAAGTGCAATCTTTGTACCATCTAATGATTCATCTAGCTCATGACTCTTTTTTCTTAAAGTTAATGTAGATATTTTATCTATAAATGATGTGGGTTCTTTTAGATTTATCATTGCTTTTAATTCATTGATTTTATTATTATACTCTTTACCTTTAAAAATATTGTTTTCATATTCACAACATCTAATACCATTGAATGGATTATTGATAATTTCTAAAATTTTATCTTTATACTCTGAATTATCTTCTACAATCATTTTATGAGCTAAGAGCAAAATAGCATCACCTATATATTTATGATTATAATTAAAGGTCTCTGAAGCATAGTGAATCGGATAGAGTGTTAGGTAATATGCTAAATCTTCTTTATTTGTGCAGTGTCCAGGAAAAAGGGTTCTGTATTGATGTAGAAAATCACTATTATTAAGTATTAAACCATTGTCAGAACGGTATTTTAAAGCTGGTTCTATAATCAATTCATTTCCTAACTCTTCAACAATCTCAGATAGTTTTTCGATACCTGTAACCATTAGTTTATTCACTCTAAAGATTAAATCTTCTTCAGGATAGGAAAAATTAGGATTTTCTTTTTTTATGAGTTTTAGAACTTCTATTAGCTTGGTATCGTGATCTAGCATAAATGAGAAGTTTTTGTAGTAAGGTAGGTAGTCAGTTTTAGAGTTAAAGAAAAAAGCTTTAATCTTTATTTCTAATAAGTTTTTAAATGGCATGGTTACATACTCCTATCAAAATTATAATTTTAACTAATATAACCATCTTATGATTAAAATAGAGAATATCAAGAGGAAAAATATTAGTAAAAGTTTTTATATGTGTAAAATAAAGCAGTTTCCTTATTATATACTTATACTATATTTACCTCTGAAAATAGATTTTTACTTATCTTTTTCTCATGGTTATCTGCCATGATTTCAAGTGATTGTGCCACTTCTGGATTTTGTTTAAGAAGTTCTTGCATAGCTTCAATCTCTATAGCAATAACTTCAATATCTGACAAGGCACATACGGTTACCAAACTTGGCTCTTTACGTACGAGTGATGCCAATCCAAAAAGGTCACCACCTTTAAGTCGAGCTTCATGTAGTACTTTTTGGTTTTTATTAACAATATGCTCTTTTGCTACACCATCCAAGATAAGATAGATATCTTTAGACAAGAGTCCTTTTTGAAGCAAACATTCACCTACACCAAAATCATGAACTTTACAATATTTAGAAAGTTCTAGTAACTCTTCATCTGCTACTGAAAATACTTTAGACTCTTTTAAAAGTTCTAAAATTTCTTTAGGAGTTTTCTCTTGTTCAGCTGCTTCAAGTCCATCAAAGTTATAGACCTCATGAGCTCTGGTAGGGAAGGTTATACCATGTCGTTTATTGGCATACCAAATACGGGTAACAAAGTCATTGTGAATGGCAGCTACTTGTCCATAATCTTCTATGAAATAACGAATCTTATAATGTATCGAAAACTCATCATAAGAGATAAGTGCCACATGTGGTGCAGGTTCTTTTAATATTCCTTGGGTCTCAGATGCTGCTTCAAGAAGTACTTGTTTTACTTTGTTAGGTGCATCATCAAAAGAGATGTCAAATCCAACTTCTTCTCTGTGTATGGGTGTTGGTCGAGAGTAGTTTCTAAAGCGTTCTTTGGCTATAACTGAGTTGGGAACCACAACTGAGTCACCATCAAAATTAATAAGTGTTACAGCTCTCCAGTCTAAGCTTTCTACTTGACCATCCATATCTCCTGCTCGTATCCAATCACCTACGGTAAAAGGTTTAGAGGAGAGTAGGGCAAGACCTGAGAAAAGTCCACCCAAAACATCTTGGAGGGCAAGACCTAAGACAACCGAACCCACTCCCAGTGCAGCTAAAAGTCGTCCAAGGTCAGCTCCCCATACATTTGATGCAATAATGGCAGCACCTAAGAGAACCAAAAAGGTTCGTGAAAAATCAACCAGTAACTTAGGTATTCTACTTCTGACATGGGTAGGTAATGCATTTGAAAATATGAGAGTATTAAAAAACTTCAATGCTGAATGAATTAATACTAACCAAAATAGTGTTGCTACAATTTTTAGTAATAATGAATCAGGTGGTAGTTTGATAATTTTACTAAGTATTAAGTATACAGCTAAATTGGGTAGTAAAATATTGCGTATATTATAAATAACAGGTATAAATTCAGACTCTTTTTTTTCTAAAAAGAGAAGAAGTTCCCCAGCAATAATAATTGCCATAGGTAGACCAAAAATAATTAAAATACCCCATGTTTTCCAAGCTTCTGGTAGTGTTGTAAGTAAATCACCCATCTTTAACTCTCTTTGGTATTAGGTTTGGTACTAAATGTCTCTTCACTTCCATCAGTACATTCTATGTATTTTTCTTGATTGGTAAGTTGTTCATATACTGCTTTACTAACTCTTAGTGTACCAGTTTTTGCCTCATGAGAGATACGGTTTGCATCATTAACAGCTTCTCCCCAAATATCATAGACAAATTTGTATTTACCAACTATCCCAGCCATTACTTCTCCTGAATCTATACCTATAGTTAGTGAAAGTGATGTCTCATGTTTTGCATTAAAGAGTTCTATAACGGAGAACATTTCATGTGCATACTCTACAAGTTTTCTAGCATAGTCTAAACGAGGAGTGATTAATCCACTCGCTGCCATGTAAGAGTCTCCAATGGTAGTGATTTTTTCTACACCTAATTTTTGTGCTTTTTCATCAAATTCATTAATAATTTCATTTAGAAGTTCAATAGACTCTTTTGCTTCCATATTTTGTGATAATTGATCAAATCCTTGAAGAGTTGAGAATAGTACAGCAACATTAGGAATAGACTCTGCAATATTTTTTTCACCATTTTTTACTCGTGTAGCAATCGTTTGAGGTAATATATTGAGTAGTAACTCATTATTCTCTTTTGATTTTGATTCAAGTTCAGTGGTTTGATTATTGATTGTATCTATCATCTTATCTATGTTATCAGACAGTTCTCCAAACTCATCATCTCTATTTAGATTAATTTTCTTTTTAGACTTGTTATTAATAATATCTTTAACTCCTCTTGACATGGTTGTTAGTGGTGCAAGGAAAGTATAAGCTAGCCAGATTGCATAAAAGGTTATGAGTGTCGCTAAGATAGTTGATGAAATAAGAAGAGCATTTTGAAACTCTTTAATAGGTTGTTCTGCTTCCTCTATCTCTTTTTCTGCAATAATTGACCAGTTTAGACCTTCTATTTTTAAAGGTGCATAAGCTGAGAGTACTTTTTTACCCAAATAGTTACGTGTAATAATGGTTCCACTCTCACCCTCTGTTGCTAATTTGACTGACTCACTTGTTACTTTTTGTCCCAGTACAGTACTTTTTATTTTTGCTATAATCTCTTTTCTAGGCTCTTTTAAATCAGTTTTATCGATTAAAGCTCTGTATTGGTCAGGTGTTTCAATGATAGCACGGGCATCTGAACGCATCTGATAGTCACGTCCTACCAAGTAGACTTCACCTGTTTTTCCTAAACCTTGTTTCTCCCAGTTGTTGTGTCCTGTTGTAATATCATTAATTTTTTTTCCAGATATTTGAGTTGCTAAAACACCAACAAATTCATTTTTATCATAAATAGGAACAGCAAGGAAGGCTTGAGGTATGTTATAAGATGGTTTATAGTTTTTAAAGTCAGATACACTTACTACTCCTTTTTCAGGATTATTTATAATGCTTCTCACAACTTTTGCAAGTGAGCTTTGAGCATAAGGACCATTTTGTAGGTCAGTTCCAAAGTCAGCTTCTTTGTAAACAGAGTAGATAATATGACCATTTTTAGCATCTACTAAAAAGAGATCATAGAAACCTTGATTTTTAATGATTTCACGTAATGCCGTATGATATTTATTGTGTACTTCAGAGTAGTAACTTTTATCTTCTGCTTGATTAAGTAAATCTTTTTTACCTACTTTAGATGGATTATTTACAATGTAGTGGTATTGTAGATATTGAGAAACTGCTTTTTTAGGCTTAAGGGATGTAAAACTAAATTCATCAAGAGAGTTTTTATTGAGTCGTGGAATAAACTCCTTATTATAAAATGTTTTAAGTGCCTCACTTTCATTCTTATCTATAGAGACATTATAGGTATCAAGAAGATTAAATCCTGCCTTAAATTTATTCATCGCATCAATAATAGTATGTTCTGATGAGAAAGTTTTCATTAATGATCGACGCTCTCTAAAATAACCTTCTAGTTGTTCTGTTCTAGCTGACTTTACAGATGTAAGATGATCGTACATGCTCTTTTTTAAAGAACTTTTACCATGACTTAAACCTTGAAATCCTATTACAGCTATACATATAACTGCAATTCCAAGTATCATCATCAAAAATTTTGATTTAATACTTATTTTATGAAATAGTTTAATATTTCCTTTTCTCATTTTTTATTCTCTCCTCATTTTTGATAATTCAGTTCCAATTTGTTGTGGACTTAGTGCCAGTCCTCCTACTTGTGTAACAATAGTTTGACCCTCATAAGAGAGTAAAAACTTACAAAATTCATAAAACATTTTTGGAATAGGTTGATTGGGTGGTACATCAAGATAAATATAAAAAAATCTTGTTAATGGATATTCACCATTTTTAATCTCTTTTATACAAGGTTTATGTGTTGGATAGTTTACGCGTTTTGCAATAGATAGAGTTTTGACTTTGAAATTGTTAATACCAATACTTCCAAAACCAATACCATTTTCATCATTTGCTAAAGCATCTAATAGTTGTGAGGTAGTGGTAAACTCTTCATTTTTTATTTTAGTTTGATCATAGGTTCCTTTTAACATAACTCTATGTCTAAAAAAAGATCGTGTTCCTGAGTTTTTATCAAAAAGATAAATATTTATTTTTTTATCATCACTATTTTTTCTTAATTTTTTCCAAGTGTCAATATTTTTATTAAAACCGAGTTTCCTATCTTTTGAAAAGATGGCATCTAGCTCTTCTATCGTTATGGTCTGAACTTTATTAAGGCGATTAACATAAATACCTAATGCATCTAATGAAACTTTAATCTCCGTAGGAGCATACCCTTTAGATATTTTGAATTCATCAATCTCTTTTTGTTTAATAGGTCGACTTGCTGCACCAACAGTAGCTGTGCCATTCATTAATGATTTAATTCCATCGCTTGAACCTTTAAAGTCCATTGATATTTCAATTGAAGGGTAGATTTTTTTAAATTCTGGTAGCCAAACTTTTAATAATGCCCCAACATTTGTAGAACCTTTACAGTTTAAATTTCCTCTGATACTTTTTCTATCTTCTTTAGGTTTATATTTAATAATTCCAGTAGAGAGTTTTGATTCAGAAAAACTCTTTGTTGGTATTAAAACTCCTATTGAAATAGACAAAAGAGTAATGATGTATATTTTTGATTTCCTTTTTAACATGACTTCTAAACTCCCTTTAGACTCTATCTGCATTAATAGTACAATTAAAGAAATAAATTTTACTTTTAATTCTGTTTTATTTTATAGTTAAAAATGAAAAAAGATGATAATAAGTTAAATTTATAATAATATTAAATAAATAATATTATCAAATAATAATATATAACAAAATAATATTATATGTTCTAGATTATATTTTTTTTGCTATAATTTATTTAATTTTTTGGATAAAGAGGGAAATGAACAATGGTTAGTTATGAAGAGATTAAAACACTTGTAGAGGCACAAATTGCAATTATAAAACCTTACATTGAGCCTATTTGGAATCTGTTTTCAGATTATGTTTATTTACAAATAGCATTTTTAGTTGTGTTGGGATATATGTTTGCGAAGTTAGTAAGTCACTATGTACCTTATTTTCTTTTTTTGTTGTTAGACAAGTTTGATAAAAGTGAGAAGTTCTCTTTGGCACGAGAATTGGTAGGACTTATAAAAAGTCTTATTTTTCAACTTCTGTTTCTAATTTCTATATTGATTGCATTCAAAGTGACATCTTTCTCTTTTGAGCCAGTAACACTTCTGCTTAAGTCATCGATAGTTATTGTTATAGGTATGTTTTTGTCCAGTGCAATTAAGACCATACTTAAAAAAGCTGCTTATGCTAGTGGAGAGGAGCATGATGATACTAAGTTGATTCAACCTTCAACACTTCCTCTTTTTGAGAATGCAGTCTCTATCTTAATTATACTTGGAATTATCTATCAGGTACTCTCTCTTTGGGGAATTGATATTACAGCACTCTTGGCTTCAGCAGGTATTGCAGCTATGGCTATAGGTATGGCAATGAAAGATACGTTAGCTGATATTATTGCAGGTATTCTTATTTTAACTGACCCACCCTTTCGAATAGGGGACAATATTCAGATAGATGGAAGAATAAGAGGGACAGTTAAAAAGATAGGTATGCGAAACACTCGTGTTTTTACAGATGAAAATATTGAGATTATTGTTCCTAACTCTTTAATAGGTAATTCACAAGTAATTAATGAAAGTAGTTCTTTAAATAAACATTTACGTATTCAGTTTAATGTGCATGTAGCATATGGATGTGATGCAGAAGAGATTAGAACACTTTTGATTGATATAGCATATGGTTCAAAAAATATTTTAAAAGATCAACCTGTTTTTGTACGTATAAGTTCTGTTAATCCAGAGAGTATAAAGTTTGGACTTTATGGTTGGATAGCAACACCACAGAAGAAAAGTTCAGCCATAGCTGAGTTAAATGAGTTGATGTATATGCGTTTCTTAAAAGAGGGAATTGAGATAACTCTTC
>Ga0256827_10001099_pt1 | contig 17077 bp, 16 predicted proteins | sample CV84metaG_FD_185977 | JGI IMG/M metagenome (GOLD analysis project Ga0256827, IMG submission 185977) | Hydrothermal vent microbial communities from East Pacific Rise, Pacific Ocean - CV84 | ecosystem: Environmental > Aquatic > Marine > Hydrothermal vents | place: Pacific Ocean: East Pacific Rise... | reverse complement strand
CATCACGTCCAAAAAATATATCTTTATCTTCTTTGGTAAAGCTATCGAGGAATTTAAAGGGGCTTTTCATTGGTTGTTGGTTATTTGTTCCCGATTTCTCGGGATGAATGTTTGTTGTTTGTTGTTTGTTGTTCGTTGTTTGTTGTTTATCCAACCTACGCTTAAGCTTCGGTTGATAAATGTTTGTTGTTCCCGATTTCTGGGGATGAATTATTCGTTTGTTGTTACTGTTGTATCATTTAATAATGCTCGCGCTTTAGTAAAATTTGGATGTGTAATGCCTATTGATTCAAGATTATCTAACAATAGTTTTCACCATATTCTCATATTCATTTACAAGAGTATCGTAATTACTTAGAGAACGAAGGTCACATTTCTCCGTAACTTCTGTGCCGATATACATTAAATGCCCTGAACGATATTTTGTGTACATAAAAATATCTTTCTTAATATCAAACTTATCAGTAGTATCAAGAACCTCGGTATTAGTATCAATGATGAGTGGCGAAAGATTCAAATAATCATTAATATTTTTCAAGCTTTTTAATAATAATACAGATTTACTATCAGTATAACTATTGTCTTTAAACTCTTTGGACTTAAAGTCAGAATCACCACTATTTAAAAGATTAGCAATATGTAAAAATTGAGGATCCTGCTGAATGCGATCTTTCTCCACATAAATATCACGTATTGAAATAAGCTTATACTTAACTACAAATGCAATTTTCTGTAATATCTCTGATAATTTCTTTTCGTATTCTACACAACGTCTTTCAATATCTTCTGAAGTAAGATTAATCTGATAATGACCAATTTCATTTCTCTCAGGAATCCAAAAATCAAGAGACTCAAAGAATTTCTTATCAAAATTTTCTCCCATTTCTTGCATAAACCACTCTTTCCCTTGGTCTTTATAAGCTTTTCCCAACATCCTAATTAACCAAGAGTAAGTACCCATTGATAATACGGAGAATCGTTTTTCAAAATCATTTTTTATGGATTTAGGAGCTTCTACATTTTTGCCTTCAACATCTCCCCAAACTTGAGCTAGCATTGTAAAACTAATAAACTGCATTATTCGTTCAATGGTTTTAAATATTTGATCCAGTCTGTGTCTATCCAATTGACGCATGCTACCAGAGAACAACCTTCTTAATTCAACCCCAATGGGCCAAGGAAAATTCTTTATTACTAAATCTCCAAGAATTCTATAATCAACCTCATCATCCTCATCTTCATCCTCATCAACAATTAGATACTTATTCAATGCTGGACGATATTTCACCATCATATCGAATGTACTTCTGATTAATTCTTCGTTTAATTTCATTCTTTGTAATATTTAAAACTATTTTGTGATTCTAACACATCTAAAGCCAAAATGCTGAAGACCATTTCCATCCTCATCCTTTACAGCATCAATTCTCCCATAATACCTCGAGTTTACCTTCAACATATCTTCACCAGAAGAATAAGCACCACCTCGAGCGACTTTTAATTTTCTATCATCACTTGGGGAAAGAGGTCCAGTATAAAAAGTAAGGTCATAATCATGAAGATTAATATCATCGGAATACCAATCGTAGCACCACTCTCGTACATTCCCAGACAAATCATATATTCCAAGTTCATTGGGATTTCTACTCTCAATAACCGATGGTCTTGACGATTGGTAAATAGCAATATCTTGAGGATAGTCACTTCCGCTATATATATAATCTTTACTCTTAATACCACCTTTAGCTGCAAACTCAAACTCAGCTTCATAGGGCAATCTATATTCATCACCAGTCTTTCGACTCAACCACGAACAATAATCATTTGCATCATTCCAATTAACATTTACTATAGGGTAATTATCTGACCAGCCCCATTTGGGAGTTACTGGTAATCTTTTATTAGTTTCACTACAATATAGATGATACTCTGCAACAGTAACCTCATGTTCGCATATATCAAAATCATTAACTGTAATAACAGCACTTGAGTCAATTGTTGTATCACCATATAAGGCAAATAAATACAAATCACCTCCTTTAACTTTTACATATTCTGTTTTCATTCTTTCGAGAAACCTATTATTCTGATTTCTAATTATTTGTTCCATTTTAGAATTCAATGAAGCTATCTTTTTACTTTTATTATTATTGTTAAGAATAAGAAAGTAACCAATAATTATAATTGGAATAAAAATAATTACAATAATGTAAAAAATTCTAGAATTACCTTTATCATAAACCTTATCTTGACTCTTCTTAATGAAATATATTATACTCTTTTTTAATACTATATGTTTTAAATATGGTTGTATATACTCTAAAGTCTCCTTATCAAGATATGTTTTTGTGCTTTTAAAATCATTAAAACGATTAATCAATAGTTGCTTAACTTCACTAGCCTTTTTTTCTTCTTCAGACATTCTATCAAAAATACGTTTAGCCAAACTATCATGAATAAGCTCATACTGTCCTTTATCATCTTTTTCTCTAATAATTCGTCTATTAATTAAATCACGAATTATTACATATACTTTTTCTTCAACTATGGTTGTCAGCTTAGAGATTTCCTTTAAACTAATAGGTCTTTTAGTTCCTTCATGAGTAACCATTACTTTTAGGATAGCTTCTACCCTTGCAGTATCTTTTATTTGAGTTAGTTCGAAATTAAGAAAATCACCTAAAATATTATCGACACTACCTAACTCATTAAAATCCTCCTTAGTTAAAATTGGATTTTTAGAATCTTTCACCAAAGCTCTTCTATATAGATTATCCATTAAAACCTGAAAGTATGTCAATTCTATTTCACCAACATCTTTATCTATTCTATTAATTATCTCTGTTGATAACCCTGCTTCTATTTTAACACCTTTTCGGATACAAGGCTTTTCAATAATATCCTTATACTTTTCTTTTTTAATTCCTTGTAATCTTATTCTATTATCAAATATTTTAGGAATTTTATCTTCAATCTCAGTAAGGCTTGCTAAATATTCTTCCCTAATAACTAAAACAATATTCTTTTTTATTTTACTATAGTTTAGTAATTTCTTAAGAGCTTCAATAAACTTTTTTCTTTTTCTATCATTTGCCAAAATAAAAACTTCCTCAAACTGATCGAAAACAAAGGCTAAAGGTTTAAAATGATTTTCAAAAACATTCTCTATTAATTTAATCTCATTATTACTTCTTATAGTAGCAAAAGACTGAAGCTCAGTAATTAAATTATTAAAAGGATCATCACCACATCTTACTTTTATCAGTAAAACATCCTCTTTAGGAATATTAGCCATTAACCCACAGTTAATTAATGAGGACTTTCCAGTACCAGATTTACCATAAAGTAATAATAATTTATCTGAAAAAAATTTACGATATATTTCCTTGGATTCATCATCTCTACCAAAGAAAATATCCTTGTCCTCAATAGAATATGAATCTAAAAATTTAAAAGGTGATGCTTTGTCGTGTATCATAATGATCGTTTTAATCTGCGTACAATAATTGCTATCAAGTAAAGAATAAGTTCCTCATTAAGAATGAAACTAAAAACTTACACTCATTTTTCTTTCTAGTTCACTTTTAAAACTTAAGAAATCGCTATCACTCGCTAATACTTCAATTATCCTTAACATTTCTGGTGCAAGATGATTACTAAGTTGGGTATTCATAAGGTTAAATTCTCCTCCCTTCCACACAGGCTTAAAAGTTATTTTGTTTCTACTTTTATCCCAACCCATATACATAAATATGTCTGTAATCTCCATATCACCCTCATCAGAATAAATAATAAGTGGCTCTAAATTAAGATATTGCTTAGTATTCTCCTTAGTAATTACAATTGCAGGCGTATGCATAATATTTCTATGGTCGTCGTCGCTACTTGTGGAGTCAAATAACTCTGGATTGCTTCCAACTATATACGACATATCAATATTATAAACAGGATCGGACCATCGATGATATTCTACTGTAACTTTATTTATATACAAGAACTGATAATCTATAATAAAGTCCAACTCTTTCAATATTAGTTCTAGATGAGAATCAGCCTCTTCACATAGCTTTATCATATCAGCTTTATTGTAATGCTGTGATTTATGATTTATCTGATTTCTAATACTTACAATTCTATTAAAAGCTTGTTGCACCTTTGTTTCGGAGCTAGCGGATTTAACAAAGAAATCGGCTAATTCCTCAACAAACATAACTTTGTTTTGAGATTTAAATATTTTTATTGTTTCCCTGAGAAGCTCAACCCACTTACCCATAGAAGATTGAGTAAAATTGTTTCGGAAACTCGTTCTATATTCATTTGGAACTACAACTTCTTTTTTAATCACATTCTCAACTAAATCGCTAATGCTAATAAGAGCTAAAAACTGCAAAACCATTTCTGTAACATCTATTATTTTTCTTAAGCGCTCACCTCCTGGATTTTTAAATTCCATAGTGTTAAGCCTCATAAAATCAACTGTTATTGGATAGGGGTAGTCGTTAGCTATTTTTCTTTTTAATCGAATATCCATGTATATAAAATAAAATATAAAATACTATGCAATCCTTTTAAGATTACTATTATAACCCTGTAATATTTTTTATGTCTATTGAACAACAAATGTAAGAATAAAAATTCACTATTACAATTCATCCACTATATTCAACAGTTCAGTAAGTAAAATTTTCACAAGCATCTCCACCGCCCTACTTTTGCCTCATATTAATTAAATCATTAAAACTATTTATTATGAGATTATTACTATTTATTAGTCTATTTTTTGCACTAAATAGTGCAATAGCACAGAGTCAACCTATCATTAACGGAATAGAAACTTTTGGAAACTGGGACACTTGTGCTGCCGGAGAACTCCCCAAATATTGGGATGGTTTTAACCGAGATATCATTATCAATGGAATGAATCTAGGAGAAATTATCTGTGTAAAAAAAGACAGTGCTGACCCTCAAGATGCTGATTATTCTGTTCGCATAACCTCCAATTCAATACTTGGAGGCGCTGCTGTACCTGGAATGCTTACTACAGGAAAATTAAACATCAATTTTATCACCCATAGTGGGGGAATTGATGGAGGAGTTCCATACTCTCAAAAACCTGCAACTCTTAAAGGTTGGTACAAATATAATCCAACAGGAAACGATACTGCTTTAATAAGTGTTTGGTTTCAAAAAGACGGGCAAAGCTTTGGAGGGGGAAAACTTAAACTTAGTTCTCATAAACAAATATGGACCCTTTTTGAAGTTCCTTTAAATTACCAACCAAATATCACCCCAGATACCATGAATATTATGTTTTCTAGTACCACTGCTAAAGACTTAATTCCTGTTGGGTCAAGCTTAGAAATAGACCATATTTGGTTTGAAGGTGGTAGCCTTGGTATTAACGAAAAGCAAGAACAATTAAACAATACTAAAGTCTATCCAAACCCTGCAAAGTCGTATGTTATAATTAAAACCCCAAAAGGAATAGACCATTGCAATATTATAATTTACAACAGTAATGGACAGAGAATAATTAAAGTAAAATCGAATAGCAGCTCTAAGAAAATCAATATTAAATCTTTGAAAAAAGGAGCTTACTTTATTGAAATATGTAGCGATAAGATACGGAAAATCAGCAAGCTATTGATACAGTAAAGCTAAATTATTAATTAACATTCTTTGTACATAATTATCAATATCACAATGAATTTTACAATAAACTAAAAGAACTCATGAATTTACTATTTCTTTCAACATACAGCTTTTGGTTTCTTTCAGAACTAAGTTTAAACAGGCTCCTACAATCAAAGAAAACAGACAAGCAAAATGTCGATAAAGGGTCTATTTATTATATTTGGCTTACAATTTTTATTACAATCTTTGCTGCTATACATATTTCAAATAATTACTCTTATCCAATATTAAGAAATTCAAATATTGAGATAATCGGTCTTTTATTATTAATATTTGGAATTATTTTAAGACTAATAATTATTAAATCACTTGGCCGTTTCTTTACCGTCAATGTAACAATCGCACCAAACCACATACTAAAGAAAGATGGCTTCTATAAATATCTAAGACATCCTTCATATTCTGCTTCTTTACTATCGTTTATTGGTTTTGGAATTACTCTTAATAATCTACTCTCGTTAGCATTAATTACAGTATTAATATTTACAGTATTTATTATAAGAATAAATATTGAAGAAAAGGCCTTGATTAAGCATTTCGATTCAGAGTATTCAGACTACATAAAAACCACAAAGAGAATTATCCCATTCATTTACTAAAAAAATACAAAATGAAAAGTAATTTAAGATATTCAATAATAGTAATCTTCACATTTTTATTCGCTGCATTTGGTAAGCGCATAATAGATATGTTTCATACTATTTCATTCTCATCAAGTTATTCAAATATAGTTTACTCATACCTATGGTGGCTAATACCAACTACCATTGTTCTAGGCTTATTATTTAGTTTTAAGAATATTATTAAGAATATTGGGCTAAATAAAAGTATTATTAAAGGAGTTGCATTTGCAGTAATAACAGTATCTCCAATGTTTATTAGTTCGGCAATTATTGGGAAAATAGATAATAATTTGAATATAACTTCATTAATTCACAAAACAATTATCGCAGGCTTTACCGAAGAATATTTTTTTAGAGGCTTTTTGTTTGGAATACTATTCAGAAAACTAGCTTGGGGATTTATTCCTGCTGCATCTATCGGGGCACTAATTTTTGGACTGGGGCATCTATATCAAGGTTCTAGCCTTATTGAAACTACCGCAATATTTTTAGTTACCTCAATGGGAGCAGTTTGGTTTTCGTGGCTATATATAGAATGGGACAACAATTTATGGATACCAGTATTCCTACACACATTTATGAACTTATCATGGATATTATTTGAAGTTAGCCATAACGCAATGGGGGGTGTTTATACTAATCTATTCAGAATAATAACCATAGTTTTAACAATATTAATTACAATTTTTTATCATAAGAAAGCAGGTTTAAGAATAACAAAAAATAATCTAATACTTAATAACAACAACTGATAATAATAACAAATCTATTAAAGACAATAAATAATACAAATCAATTTTTTACATAACTTTACATAAAATTTATAATAATGAAATCAATAACAAATATTAACAGTAAGAAACAATTAATAAATATTTCCATAATTATTGCGATAAGCATATTCTTTACCTTTATGTTCTCAGGGTTCAACTCTTCTTGGCAAGACATACTACTTAATATTCTTTATGGAGCAATAATAGGTTTTAGTATTGCCATTGGAAGCTCTTTAATTTCTAAAAAGATGTATAGCGTAGGAAATTGGGAGCACAATCCAATTAATAAATATGTTCAAGTGATAATTACAATTACTATATACATTGGTGTTGATGTAGCAATTGTAAATCTAATCTGGTTTAAACTAACTCAAAATCTTAACCCTACAGAACTTATACACAGCAACGTCTTTATGTGGGTAATCCTAACAGAATTAATAATTGGAATAGTAATTTATTTGATTATTCTTTCTGCCAATTTCTCTAGAAAACTAAATAAACTATATATTGATGCAGAGAATAATCAAAAAGAGATTAATAAATACAAATATTCTACTCTTAAAAACCAAGTAAATCCTCATTTTCTTTTCAATAGCTTGAATGTACTCAGCGGATTGATATATAAAGACATTGATAAAGCAGATGATTTTGTGGGAAAGCTTGCAAATATTTATCGCTATGTACTTGATGTGCAAGATAAAGAAGTGGTTAGTTTAGGACAAGAATTGGAATTTATTAAAGACTATTTATTCTTACAATCAATTCGTTTTGGGGATAATTTGCAGTATGAAATTAATGCCAGTTCTAACAAAATGATAATTCCAATGGCATTGCAAATACTTGTAGAAAATGCATTGAAACATAATGTAATAACAGATAAGAGCAAGTTAAAAGTAGAAATCAGTAATGATGATAGATATGTAATTGTAAGTAATAATGTTAATCCAAAATCGGATGTAGAGAAATCTCATGAGCTTGGTATTGCAAATATTAAAGCTCGATACAAATATCTTACTGATACGGAAATAGAAATTATAAATACTGAGAGTGATTTTGAAGTTAGAATTCCATTATTAAACATAGAAGCCTAATAATGAATATAATAATTATCGAAGACGAACAATTTGCATTTGAAAAATTAGCAATAATGCTCAACAATATTGATGATAACATCAATATTGTTGAACATGCTAAGTCTATTTATGAAGCTATTGAACTTATAAAAAGTAATAAAAATATAGATTTAGGATTCTTCGATATACAATTGGCAGATGGACTAAGCTTTAGTATTTTTGATAGAATTGAAGTGAAATTTCCAATTATTTTCACAACTGCATACGACAATCATGCTATACGAGCATTCAAACACAATAGCATTGACTATTTATTAAAACCTATTCGCATAGCCGAACTAAAAACAGCTCTTGATAAATATGAAGATATTTGGAAGCCTGCAAAAAGTCACAATAAAGTACTGAATGAGATTTATACCAATAAAACAACTTCCTATAAAGAGCGATTTACAGTAAAAGTTGGCGAACATATCAAAATGATTAAAATAGAAGAAATTACTTGTTTTTACAGTTTTGAAAAGGGGAGTTTTCTTCAAACAATTGACGACAGAAACTATTTAATTGATTATTCTCTTGATGAACTTTTTCAGAAACTAAATCCCAATAAGTATTTTAGAGTAAATAGAAAATACATTATTAATATTGAGTCTATCGAAGATATTATTTCGTATAGTAATTCAAGATTAAAAATTATTCTTAAAACTAAAACTGACAATGAAATAATTGTAAGTAGAGAAAAGGTTAGAGATTTTAAAGAGTGGATTGGGTAATAGACATTATTTCATAACTTTGCCGCGAACTAATTACTTATAATATGTACAATAATAAATATTTTAAACTAGCTTTAACAATAGCTGTTACAGGAATCCTATTTTCATTTACTGCATTAACTCTGAATATTGATAAGATTCCTTCTGTTTATCATAATATACTAACTTCTGAAAAAGGGAACTACTTTGTTGAAGAAGATGGAACTAAGAATTTTGAAAATAATAAAAAAGCTGAATGGAGATTAGAAGATTATGAAAATATTGAGTTTGACGACAAAAACGGTATTCTAATCCAGTTTAAAAAAGACATCAAAGGAACATTAATTTTTGGATTATTTCCAGATGAAAAAATGGAGCACCCACATGCTGTATTTTTTAAGCGACATATCGAAATTAAGGATAATAAAGCTTTGCTAAATATTCGAGAAAACCTAAGCGGGAAATATGACTTAGCCAATTGGGAAACAAAGAAATATGGAGCTTTAACATATAGAGTACTAGATAACAAAAACAATATTATTACTAGCAAACGCATTGTTTTTAGTGTTACAGATGAAAAATTCCATGTAGAAACAGGAATAACTGCAGGACCATTTATCACTGCCTTATCTCAAACAAGATTTATTATAACTTTTTGGACAAACAAAAACACTGAAGCAAAGTATACAATTAATGGCAAAACTTACACAAGCAAAAATTCCAAAAAACATGTTTTTAGAATTGATGGTTTAAAGGAAGGTACTGATTATCAGTATAAAATTGACCTTGGCATTGACAAACTAGAAAGCCATATTAAAACAGCTCCTTCTAATGATAATAATCAAAAATTCAGCTTTGCTTTTGCAAGTGATAGCCGAGGAGGAACTCAATTGGGCGAGAGCCAGTCAAATGGTCATAATGCATATATAATGCGTAAAATGGCTGCACTAGCAAGCTATAAGAATGTAGATTTCTTTCAATTTACTGGTGATATGATTAATGGTTATAAGTCAGACAAAGAACAAATGCGTTTTGAATATACAAATTGGTTAAGAACTATGTCGCCTTATTTTAGATCTATTCCACTAAATGTTGGAATGGGAAACCACGAAGCATTTCTTAAAACCTATGGAGATGAAAAAAGATATTTAGCCGTTGATAATTTCCCATTTGAAACTGAATCAGCAGAAGCATTATTTGGAGAATTTTTTGAGAATAATGATAATGGCCCAAGTAGCGAAGATGGTTCGAAATATGATCCAAATAAAGACAAGAGTGATTTTCCTTCTTATAAAAAGAATGTTTATAGCTATGTATATGGAAATACTGCTATGATTGTTATGAACTCTAACTATTGGTATACTCCTAGTCAAGAATTAATACCTCAAATTGGCGGGAATGTACATGGCTATATTATGGATAATCAATTAGAATGGCTAAAAGAAAAACTAAAAAATTATGAAAATGATAATAATATAGAACATATATTTGTTAGCATTCACACTCCTGCATTCCCTAATGGTGGTCACTCTCATAATGATATGTGGTATAATGGCGATAATCAAGTAAGGCCATATATTGCAGGTAAGGCTGTAGACAAAGGAATAATTGAGCGACGCGATGAATTCTTAGACATATTAGTAAATAAAAGCACTAAATTTAGAGTATTACTAACTGGAGATGAACATAATTATACTAGACTAACCATTGATAATAAATCTAATATCTATCCTAATGATTGGAAAGGAAAAAGAATAAAATTAAAAAGACCTTTTGTTCAGATTGTAAATGGTGCAGCTGGTGCACCCTATTACGCTAAAGAAGATCTTCCTTGGACAGAAGATTTAAATAAATTCTCAGCACAATTTGCCTTAGTAATTTTCCAAATAGAAGGAAAACATATTATCATAGAGGTTTACAATCCCGACACATTAGAACTTATTGAAAAGTTACAATTAATATAATTCAGAATTACTTCAATTAAGTATGTAAATACTTGATTATTAATGTTCTTTTTATACTAATAATTAGCTGTAATACTAATTTATGGTCATAATGTAAAGAAATATAAAATTTATCTTGACTTTTGTGTTATATTTAACTATATTTGCAGTTCTATGACATATAAGTTTGTATCTTGTTATGGAATATGATCACAAAATTGTGCTTTAATGTAGATTCTATTGGTTAACACTGCAGCAAAACAACTTATATCTCTGAATGTGTGTATCATATTTCTTATTTTGTTGGGGAAATAAATAAGAGATACAGAATCTTATATAAGATTGAAGGCTAGGTCGAATGACCTAGCCTTTGTCTTTTAACCTTTATATTTGTAAAACTAATCTAGAATCTCTTTAGCTCTCCTTTTCTAAAAGCATCATAAGCCTCTTGCATAGTCATATCACCAGCACCAATATAACAAGTAGTTCCAAGTTTTTGCAATACTGTAGCAGCATTACCTCCAGGTCCATTACCTGTAATTAATACACTTGCTTTAATTTCAGCTAATTTTTGAGCTGCTTTGGGACCTGCTCCATGAGCCTCATTTTCTACATCCTTATTGCTTACTGTAGTTAGTTCTTTTGTATCCTCGTCGAATACCATAAAATACTCTGCTCTTCCAAATCGGGCATCCATATTTGAATCCCATTCTGTTCCTTTTGTTGTAAATGCTATTTTCATAATAATGTTTATTTGTTAAATTGGTTATTTGATTATTTGGTTATTTGGTTATTTGAGTTGACTATTGACTATTGACTGAAGACTATTGACTGAAGACTGTTGACTGAAGACTGAGCCAATCAAATCCTCTGACTCAGACTATAAGCATCGAAAATAGCCGATTGAGCCTTTCCCACTTTAGAAGCATCTCCAATAATGTGTATTTCCTTATTAAATTCGCCACTATCGAAAGGAACATCCTCCTTCATTCCTGTTGCTACAACTATCATATCAATGCCATCAATTTCTTGCCTTTGATTATCCTTTGTAAAAATTATTTTATCTCCATTGATTTCTTCTACTGTCGCTGATGTATATACTTTAATACTATCATTTTGGAAAGCCTTTAGAGTAAGTTTCTGTTCAATCATCTCCATGCCATTTGCTACACTATCAAGCATTTCAAAAACAAATACTTCATTATTATTAGCAAGCAAATGATTTGCAACTTCAGTACCTATTAGTCCACCGCCAATTACTGCCACTCTTTTATTTGTTGGAGTATTCTGTTTCTTTAAAATTTCCGCCCAATGATATTTTGTTAATCCTTTAATAGGTGGAACACTTGGCTTAGAACCTGACGCTATTATTATTTCATCATACGACAATAAGTCAGAAATAACAGCATTCTTATAGATTATTTGAATATTGTAAAAATCTATTTCAGCTAAATAAAAATCTATTAACTTTTTTAAGGACTGCTTATGAGGTGGCAAATAAGCAAGATTAAACTGACCTCCAACTTGATTCTTCTCGAATACTGTAATCAAATAACCTCTCTTCTTCATTTCTACAGCAGCCTCAAGTCCAGCCAAGCCAGCTCCGATAATGGCAACTCTTTTTCTTTTTGTTATTTTCTCACCTTGAGTTACATTAGTACCAACTTTTGGATTAACCAAACACTGCAAGCCTTTCCCCCCTTTTACACCACCCAAACAACCTTCAGCACAAGCCAAACATGGTCTAATATTCTCTTTTACAACACCCTGATATTTACCTACAAAATCCTCGTCAGCCACTAGAGCACGTCCCAAAGCAATATATTTTGCTCCATAATTTGCCTTTAAGTTTTCAATATCATCAACCGTATTTATTTGCCCAATAAACATACTAGAAACAGCTGTTTCTTCTTGTATCTTCTTGGCAAAATCCCAAGTTTTACCCTTAGAAACAAACATATGCTGATAATACCAAGGAGCAGTATTACAAACGGTTCCTGCTGAAACATGAACTATCTCTACACCTTTTTTCTTTAATTCTTTTACCAACTCTATACTTTCTTGCAATTTAATTCCATCAGGAATCATCTCGTCTGCACTAATTCTAGCTATTATTGGAATAGATACAGCAGCTTTCATCGCATCAAGAATCTCCAAAGGAAATCTCATTCTATTTTCAAGATTACCACCATATTCATCAGTTCTATCGTTTACTTTTGGTGATAAGAATTGTGCTAGCAAATAACCATGTCCAAATTGCAATTCAACAATATCAAATCCCGTTTTTTCTGCTCTAGTACTAGCATCAACAAATAACTTTATTACTTTAGAAAAATCATCTTTAGTCATCATTCTAGGAGTCGCCCCCATTACCTCACAAGCTTTATCGGTAGAAGAAATATGGTAATTACCAGGTAATTTGGGATTAGCCATTCTTCCTGGATGACTTAGATGTGCAATAGCTTTTGAGCCATTATTATGAATTACTTCTGTAAGTTTGAGCAAGCCCTCATTTTTTTCATCAGAATCAATTCCCATCTGAACAGGTAACTCTCTAATGCCTTTATCCAAATAAAAAGGTTCCGGAATTACCGCAGCCACATGTTTACTGTGACGTTTGTAAAACTCCAAATGTCTTTCATTAACTAAACCACTTTGATCTCCATATCCCGTTTTAATGGGGGCAAAAATAAACTCGTTTCTTAATTCTAACATAATAAACCTCCTATTTTTAATTAATATTTCATTTAATACTTTGTTTCTGGCAAAACTCTAAGTCCGAATAAATAGTAATAATACATATGTTCTAAAATCATCTATTTATGTGACACCTACAAAGTTATAAAATATTTCTTACTTTGCCCCATATTTCATGCAAATTATCCTTAATTGCACTTCCTTCATATTCTACTATCGTTTCTCCATTAACCATGGCATTAGTAAAATTCTCATCGTAAGGCAAATTAGCAAGATGAATTATGTTCTCATCTTTCAGAAATTCCTTTATTTCATTGGATACTTCCAAATTAATATCATGCTTATTGATAATACATCCAGCTTTAATTCTAAATTTTGCAACTAACTCATAAACCCTCTTTAGGTCGTGTAAGCCAGAAACACTTGGTTCGGTAACCAATATTACAAAATTAGCCCCTGACAATGAAGAAACAACAGGACATCCAACCCCTGGAGAGCCATCAACAATAATATAGTTCTTGTTCTCCTTTTCTGCAATTATTTTAGCTTCATTCTTAACCTTAGCTACCAATTTACCAGAATTATCAGCACCAATACCTAATTTAGCATGAACCATTTTACTGCCAGTTTTAATAGATGAAATATGCCATTTACCAACATTTAATGGAATATTTGTAATAGCTTCCACAGGGCAAACTCTAGCACAATAACCGCAACCTTCACATGATAGGTCATCAACAATATGAACTCCATCGTTTACATCAATTGCATCAAACCGGCAAACATCAAAGCATTTTCCGCATTGAGTACATATTTCTTGGTCGATAACAGCTAATTCTCCGCTATAAAAATCCTCTGAGACTATACTCTTGGGATTAAGTAGAAGGTGCATATCAGCTGCATCTACATCACAATCGGCAACAACCACATCTTGTCCACCCAATACAGCTAGCGATGCTGTAATTGAGGTTTTACCTGTCCCTCCTTTTCCTGAAATAACAACTATTTCCTTCAATTAGTTACCTCCTCTCTCTTGCTATGTATTAGCTGTTCAATTTTCATTAATTCTTCTTTTACCTCTGGTATTTTATCATATAATAGTTCTCCTCTTGAATACAAATGTGCAATTTCTTTCATATTTGGTATTCTCGCAATAATTGGAATATTACTATTAGTACAATATTTTTCAATTTCATTATTGCCTATACCATATCTATTAATTACAATACCAAAGTCTTTCTTAAGTTCTTTCATTGTCTCTATTGCAAGAACAACATCATTGAAACCAAATGGTGTTGGTTCTGTTATAAGAATTACATAATCAACATCTTTAGTTGCCTCAATTACAGGGCAAGAAGTACCTGGAGGAGAATCATATATTTTAATATATGAATCATCAAATGAGCTATCTATATATTTAATCGTTTGTTTAATTAATGGTACTGCTTGCTCTTCCCCAATAACTAATTGACTTTCAACGAAATCAAAATTATCAGTTTTTGAATGTTTTAATTCACCCATTACTTTAGATATCATTGGTAATGACCCTGTTGGACATAGTTCGGAACAAGCATAACAAGAATGACAAAGCTCTGGGAATACCATTATTGAATCTATTATTTGAATTACAGCATGATAATTACATACATTCTGGCAATTTCCACAAAGAATACAATCTTGCTCATTCCACTGAGGAATCATTTTATACTTAACTTCCTTATGAATCAAATTAGAATCAAGAAAAAGACCAGAATTAGGCTCTTCAACATCTAAATCCGTAAGTACAACTTTCTCTTTTTGTGCCAAATATGAGGCTAAATTAGTAGAAAGGGTAGTCTTTCCTGTACCACCCTTTCCACTTGCAATGGCTAGTTTCATTTGCGTTTGTTTTCTAATAGTTCCTCTCTAATCATTGTGTGTCCACATTCAGGACATTTAATTGTCGTACATTTTACACCTTGTTGATGAGAAACTTTCGCACCGCATTTTGCACAAACGCAATAACCACCATTACCAAAACCACCACCATTGTTTCTTCCATGGCCTTCTCCTCTACCTAATCCTTTTCCCGCTCCAAGGCCTCTTCCTTGTCCATTCATAATTTCTAAATTTAAAGGTTTTTTAATCTTTCTTCTAAACTAGCAAGTTGATCTTTGAGAATATTAATTTCATTCTGAACTAAAGTCTTTTCACTCACTCCTGAAAAATTACCTCTTCCTTGACCATAACCTCTTCCAAAACCTTGTCCATTACCAAAGCCTCTTCTTTGGCCATACCCTCGGCCAAAGCCCTGACCTCTATTCTCTAAATATCCAGCTGTTTCTTTTCCTACGCAATATCCTAGCGCTCTTCCTGTTTTTGGACCACTTCCGTTGGGTCCTGTTCTGTCTCCTCGTGGCATAATATATAAGTATTAAATGTTAATTTGTTAAATGTTAAATGTTAAATTGTTCTTTGTTTATACTTTTTACTTCAATTTTTAGCCTTTAGTCTTTTTACTTGCAAATTACATCCGCAAAGATAATGAACATTTGTTCATAAAACAAATATTTTAATTGATATTTTATGATATTTTTAACTATATTTGTCATTATCTAAAATTAACTATTATGAGCTTAGTTTTTGCTTTTGCATTAAACAATGATAATCAGTTTGAAAACTGTCATTTTGGAGATTCTCATAAATTTGCTATTTATCATCAGAATGGGGATAGAATTGAGTTTTTTACTGAAATAGAAAATATTTACAGGAAAGGGAAACATGGAGATAATCAAAAAGGCAATTCCATTATTAATTACCTTGAAAAACAAAATGTTAATATACTAGTTTCAAGAGAATTTGGTAAAAATATTGTAATGATAAACAAGCATTTTATACCAATAATTATATCAAAAGAATGTCCCGAAGAGGTAATAAAAATATTACAAGACAAGCTTCATTGGATATTAGACGAGTGGAATAGCTCCAATTCTGATTATAAACTATTCAAAATAAAATCTAGTGTATTAAAACTCCGAATTAAAAAAGACTAAGCTAGTTCATTTCTTTTAAATAAAACACCCCTCTCTTTTGAACTTCCTTTCTTATTCTACCACTTTCCTCAAGTACACTTAGGTATTTGTTGATTTCATTTATGTGAATTCCTAGAATCAACCTTAAATCATCTAAAGTACAAGGTCGCCTAGTAATAGTACTTAGAATTGCTTCTTCAATATCCATCTTATATGACTTTACATTCTCTCTTTGAATTGGAGCAGCAATAATTTCAACATTTGGAAGATTCCAAAAATCAACAATCTCTTGCAATTCACCATTACTTAATGCTATCAAGCCTTCAACCGTTCCCGGTCTATCAAGAGTATTAAGCTGAACACTATCTGGGTTAATTTTTAGAATTGCTTTCTTCAATAATTCTAGTTCTTCCTTTGAATCATTAAAACCTTTTAAAAGTAAAATCTCAAGCCAAATCTTACCTTTAAACTCTTTTCTCAATTCAATTAATCCTTGAATATAATCATCAATATT
>Ga0256827_10001098_pt1 | contig 17096 bp, 10 predicted proteins | sample CV84metaG_FD_185977 | JGI IMG/M metagenome (GOLD analysis project Ga0256827, IMG submission 185977) | Hydrothermal vent microbial communities from East Pacific Rise, Pacific Ocean - CV84 | ecosystem: Environmental > Aquatic > Marine > Hydrothermal vents | place: Pacific Ocean: East Pacific Rise... | reverse complement strand
TAAAAGTGGGTATTGTACATGGTCAGATGGAAGGTTCCAAGATAGAACGAATGATGTTGGATTTTATCGAAGGTGATTTCGATGTGCTTTTGGCTACAAAGATTATAGAATCGGGTTTGGATATTCCTAATGCCAACACCATCATTATTAATGAGGCTAATCATTATGGTTTGAGTGAGTTACATCAGATGAGGGGTAGGGTAGGCCGAAGTAATAAAAAGGCTTTTTGCTATCTGTTGGCACCACCACCCAGCGTTTTGACCGAAGAGGCCAGAAAGCGTCTGCGTGCCATCGAAGAGTTTTCCAACCTGGGTTCGGGTTTTAATATCGCTATGCGTGATTTGGATATACGTGGTGCCGGAAACATACTGGGTGGCGAACAATCGGGCTTTATCAGTGATATTGGTTTCGAGATGTATCAAAATATATTGAACGAAGCCCTTCAGGAGTTGAAAGAGTCGGAGTTTAAAGATCTTTATACCAAAGAAAAACCGGTAGATTACATCACCGATTGTCAGTTGGATACCGACCTGGATGCTTTGATTCCAGATGGTTATGTAGAGAATGTTTCCGAACGACTGTCGCTATATAAAGAGTTATCGAAGATTGAAGACGAGGAGAAATTACAGTTTTTTATTTTGGCCTTAGAAGATCGTTTTGGGACTTTGCCACAGGCGGTAGTGAATTTAACCAATTCGATGCGAGTGAAGTGGCTGGGTAAGGAATTGGGCTTTGAGAAAATTAGGATGAAAGGCGGTTATTTGTATGCCTATTTTATCGATAATCAGGAGAGTGATTTCTTTGCCGGGGAGTATTTCGGACGCTTATTGCAATATATTCAGATGCAGCCTATTTGTAAGATTCGTGAAAAAGATACCAAACTGAGTATTATTTTCAGAGAAGTAAAAAGTGTAGAAAAAGCTTTTCAAATCTTATCAGACATGAAAAGGAATTTAATTGCAGACGAGAATTAAGCATTTATCGGTTTTTCTGATTTAAACAAACTCAGCCCTCGTATTTTGGATTAATTATAAATTACTTATTAAAATAATAATTCAGTAATTCACTTATCATTAAACCAAGGGTGTATTTCAATAAAGACAGTCGTGCTTAATAGATTTAAAAACAGTTAGATATATCTTTTTTTATATTTATATCCGTGAAAAATCGAAGTATATTTTATTTAAAATAATAGTCGTGGAGAAATGTACCGATCTATTGGGGTTTTTCTCCAAATATTTCTATATTTTTGCATAAATGATAATTTTTAAAACCCAAAAAAATGGCGAAAGTTAGAGGTGCAATAGATGTAAACATTGAGAGATGTAAGGGCTGTGGAGTTTGTGTTCCGGCTTGTCCTACAGATGTCATCCTAATGTCGAAAGACGTTAATGGTAAAGGTAATAGCTATGCTTATATGGAGAATCCAGAAGCATGTATTGCTTGTACTAATTGTGCTATAGTTTGTCCAGACGGCGTAATTTCTGTTTATAAGGTAAAATTATAGTGATTAATAATTCGTAAAATTTAAAATAAATGGCTGAAATTAAATTAATGAAGGGAAACGAAGCAATTGCAGAAGCTGCTATTCGTGCAGGTTGTGATGCTTACTTTGGTTATCCAATTACCCCTCAGTCCGAAGTTATTGAATATTTAATGCAAGAACGTCCCGAAGAAAGAACCGGGATGGTAGTATTGCAAGCTGAAAGTGAAATAGCAGCTATTCATATGGTGTATGGTGCAGCTGGTGCAGGTAAAAAAGCAATGACCTCATCATCGAGCCCCGGAATAAGTCTTAAAGAAGAAGGTATTTCGTATATGGCTGGTGCCGAACTGCCCGGCGTTATAGTGAATGTAGTTAGAGGAGGACCCGGTTTGGGTACTATCCAGCCTTCGCAGGCAGATTATTTCCAGTCTACCAAAGGTGGTGGTCATGGTGATTATCGTTTGTTAGTGTTGGCACCTGCTTCTGTTCAGGAGATGGCCGATTTTGTGCCTTTGGCATTTGAATTAACTTTTAAATATCGTAATCCTGTGATGATCCTCTCTGATGGTGTGATTGGGCAGATGATGGAAAAAGTAATCATGCCGGAGCAAACACCACGTTTGACAGATGCTGAGATTCAGGAAAAATATGGCGATTGGGCTACCATAGGTAAGGTAGCTGATCAGGAACGTAATATCATTACTTCTTTAGAGTTGGATCCTTATAAGCAAGAAGCTCATAACGATAAGCTTCAGGCTAAATACAAAAAGATGCGTGAAGAAGAAGTACGTTACGAAGCTATTAATTGCGAAGATGCCGATTATATAATCGTAGCTTATGGCTCCAGTGCTCGTATTGCTCAGAAATCTATGGATATAGCAAGAGCAAAAGGTCATAAAGTTGGCTTGTTCCGTTTAATCACCTTATATCCTTTCCCCATAAAACAATTGAATGAGTTGGCCGATAGGGTTAAAGGATTTTTAGCTGTAGAGTTGAGTGCCGGACAAATGATTGAAGATGTGTTATTGGCTATCGAAGGAAAAGCCAAAGCTGAGCATTATGGTCGTTATGGTGGTGTTATTCACTCTCCCGAAGAAGTATTTGAAGCATTAGAACAAAAAATTATCGGAGGTTAAATCATGGATGTAAAACAAATAATAAAACCCGAAAATTTAGTTTATACCAAAACTAAAAACATGACAGATAATCCCCTGAGCTATTGCCCGGGATGTGGTCATGGTACTGCCCATAATATTACGATGGAAGTGGTAGAAGAAATGGGAATTACACAGGATACTATTGGTGTTGCTCCTGTAGGATGCTCCGTATTGGCTTATGAGTTTATGAATATTGATATGACTCAGGCGGCACACGGTAGAGCACCTGCTGTGGCTACCGGTATCAAAAGAGTTTATCCTAATAAATTTGTATTCACTTATCAGGGAGATGGCGATTTAGCCGCTATTGGTGGTAACGAGACATTGCATGCTTGTAACAGAGGTGAAAATATTGTTATCATCTTTGTAAATAATGGTATTTATGGTATGACAGGTGGCCAAATGGCCCCTACTACATTACCTGGCATGAGGACTTCTACTTCGCCACATGGTCGCGAAATAGCCACTATGGGAAGCCCATTAAAGATGACCGAGTTGATAGCTCAGCTTCCCGGAGTACATTTTGTAACTCGTCAGGCGGTGCATACACCAGCTGCTGTTCGTAAGGCTAAGAAAGCCATCCGTAAAGCTTTTGAAGTTCAAAAAGAGAAAAAAGGATTGGCTTTTGTTGAAATTGTTTCAAACTGTAACTCAGGTTGGAAAATGGAGCCTGTGGCCGCTAACGAATGGATGGTGGAAAATATGTTCCCTTATTTCCCTATGGGTGATATTAAAGTGGATGGAAAATTAGTTAAGTAAGCTGCTAAAAATTTGAAATTATGACAGAAGAAATTATTATAGCCGGATTTGGTGGGCAAGGTGTTTTATCTATGGGTAAAATATTGGCCTACAGTGGTATTATGCAAGATCAAGAAGTAAGTTGGATGCCAAGTTACGGACCCGAGATGCGTGGAGGTACTGCTAATGTAACCGTTATTATTAGTGATGATAGAATTAGTAGCCCTATTTTAACTCAATATGATACTGCCATCATCCTTAATCAGTTATCGATGAATAAATTTGAAGATACCGTAAAACCGGGTGGTACATTATTGTATGACCCTAATGGTATTTTTAATCCTCCTACACGAAAAGACATTAAGATTTATAAAATTGAAGGTGCTAAGATTGCCAAAGAAATGGGTAATACAAAGATCTTTAATATGGTGATTCTTGGTGGTTTTATGAAAGCACGTCCCATAGTAAAGCTGGAAAATGTAATTGCTGGTTTAAAAAAATCATTACCAGCCCGTTACCATAAATTAATTCCTCTTAATGAGGCCGCTATTACTAAAGGAATGGAAAAACTGGAAGAGGTTCAATAAACCTCTTAAATCTATTATTTAAACCTTCAGGAGAAATCCTGAAGGTTTTTTTATTTATTACCAAAGCAAACTAAGCTAAGGATTGAGCAGTTGAATGTTTATCTTAGGATATTAAAAAATCGGGATTCTGATAATCCGGATTTGGATATTTATAAAATCCTTCGCCACTGGCCACCCCCATTTTCCCCATATCTATCCTCCATGTTTTATCGATGCTTTTAAAGTCGGACACCTCATTAAAGAAAAGATTCTGACCGGCAGATAGCAATGGTACTAATAAGAAGTTCAGGACATAAATACCGGGTAATAATGTAGAAGAATTGCCAGTGAAAATAGTTTTCTCAGGTGCATATTTACTCATTGATAAGCGTTGTTTTCTTTAAGTCTTAATAGGGGAGTTGGATTAACTCCCTGATGTAGTTTGTATTTTTTATGGCTCAGATGTACATATTTTATATAAAAATTTCACACAAAAAATCCCTACCAAATGAATGATAGGGATTTTTAGGTTTAGCTTAAAAAATAAGCTAATTGGTATTATTTACTGGATAGAACCAGTGTTATCGTCAAAATGTAGTGTAGCTACTTGACCAGTAGTCGTAGGAACACCTTCTTGATCACCACCGTCGTTACGATATTCAATAGCAGTACCAAATACATTAAACTCAGCATTCCACCATGCAGGAATCCACTCGTGGTTCACATACATACGGATATTACCGTCAGCTACAGTAGCCGGAGAAACTAATGTTTTGTCAGCATTATTGATAGTGAATAAGTTGGCAGCAACATCTTCGTCCCAACCACCAAAAGTATCACCCATACCGTATACTTCGGGAGCAATAACAGATACTTTAGTCATGTCGTTACGTAGGTCAAGAACCACCATATACATACCGCTTGTAGCGATATCCATGTTTCCACCATTATCAGTTACTTCAACACCGTTAGCATCATACTCATCCACATCACCGTGTCCTAAGTTAGGAGAGCTCCAAGCGGCAGCAGAAACTTTGAATCCCTGACCAGCTTCGATATAAAGAATCTTCCAGAAAAGACCTTCTGACTCACCACCACCTGCACATTTGTGCATGATAGCATTATCAACAGTACCAGGTTCATCCCATCCATAAGCAGTACCTGCACCCACTAAGAACATTTCCTCAGGGAAGGTAGGAAGTGGATCTGGTTCAGACTCTTCTTCCATAGTTACAGCAAAAGGAGATCCTAAGTTATAAGTGATAGTCATTTTGTAGTTATAATACTTAGTATTGGCAATATTCTCGCCACCAGGAACTAAAGCATCAATAGAAGTACCACCATAGTTTGTGTTAACTTTAACACCTACTACACCACCACCAAGGTCGATATCGGCATCAAGAATGATTTTCCAACCATTAGAATAACGGAATTTCCAGGTGTCTTCGGTAAGAGTTACCGAAGGAATAGTGTAAGTCATAGTATTGAGGTCGAAAGCAGGTGCATCAAACACAGTGTTCTCACCCCATCCACCAGGAGTAGCACCACCAATAATACCCCAGTCAACTTTAGCAATAGCAGCTATACCTAACTCAGTATCATAAACAACGTGGTATAATCCATCTTCAGGAACGGTAAATTTAGCATCTGTTTCTTTAACAGATCCTCTTTGCAAACCATTTTTAGGTTCGTCAGCATCAAGGTCAGCTTCAGGTACAACAGCAAAGTCATCACCAGGACCATAAGTAGTTTTTGTACTACCGGCAACAGTAACAATGTTGAAACCACCAGTGGCTTTAACAGCAATATAAAGCTCTAATAATTCAGCTCTTTCTTCTTGGGTTACTTCGTTACGAGTAATTTTCATTTGACCTTTGGTGTCAAAGTCTGTTAATGCAGTGGCATCACCTTTTACATAAACACCGTCTAATACAAAATCTGCATTACTACATAATCCCATAGTAATATCTTCTTTTGTAGGGTTATAGAGGTTATTGCTTGTAACAAACGAATTTTCAACTCCATTAGCCGTCAGAAGTGCTTTAATATCGCAATAATCATATAGCTCATCACATTGATTGATATAAAAGTTATTACCTACCTTAGTTATATTTTCAAGACCTTTGAGGTCTGTGATTAGATCAAGATCTAATAGTTCAATACTTTTTGGGATTTTTTGAAGGTTTTGTAAGTCTTCAAGGCTAGTAATCATAGGACAGTCTGCAAGAGTAAGTCCCTTTCCAATGGTTTTAAGATTTCTTAAGCCATTGAAATTTTCTAATTGATGGGCACTAATAATTTCAAGGTTTCCACCAATGGTTTTTAAATTTGAAAGGTCATCGATATTTTCAAGTTCATAATATTTTCCACCGTAGAAATAAAAATCTTGACCAATAGTCGATAGATTATTAAGACCTTCTAAAGATATCAATTGAGCATTATTAGCTAAATGTAAAGCTCCCTCAATTTTTTTTACAGAAGATAGTGCAAATAGATTACTTATATTGCTTTCTGTAAATCTTACAGTACCTTTTATAATTGTGAATTTCCCATCGTAAAAATTTTGTAACTCATTACTAGTTGGATTTATTAAATCTCCTACGAATATTTTTTCAGAGGGAGGGGTGTCAGTTTCAGAATCTTCTTTTTTGCAATGGGAAAAGATGATGGTAAATGCTAGGGCAAATACTGCCCAATAGATGTATTTCTTCATAAGTGTGATTATATATTTGAGTTTTCAAAATTACAATTATTAATTTCAAATGAAAGGTGTAGAGATAAATTTCTTATATGTTGTTTCGCTAGCTAGCAAGGAAGCTTGAGTTATTGTAAAAAAAATCCCTACCAAATGAATGATAGGGATTTTTTATGAAGTTGGGCTTAATATGTAAAAAAAGCCGTTGTATTAATTACTTATTTTTGAGCAGTAAACTCCCATGTAAGATTGTTGATATCAACAACTAAGTCATAAGTGCCTGCGGCAGGCAATGTTAGATTTCCTGCAGCACCGTCTGTTGAAAGTTCTCCATCTGCATTACCAGCGCCATAGTTTGTACCGTCCCAACTAGGTAAAGATGTAAATTTGAATTGGATGTCATCTCCTGTAAATTCAACAGAACCTTCAAAAATTCCATCTTGATCACTTTCTTCGATAGTAGGTGCTGTTGAAGGATCCCAATTTTGATGGCTGCCTACAACATAAAGTACTGCAGCAGAACCTGCAACATTTACATTAAAGGTGTATTTTTCAGTAACGGCATCAATAATAAGTTCCATATCATAATGGCCATTATTTACAGGTTTAAAGTTTCCGCCATCATCAACAAAATCAGCAGCAGCAGTACCGCCCATTTCAACTTCAGTAAAACCTATAATCTTTCCAGACCAATCTTGTCCTTCTCTGATTTTAAATCCACTATCAGCAAGAACTTCAACATTTGAGTAGGTCCATGTATAGGTAGTTTCATCAGTAACAACAGGAACAGAAGACATAACAGTTGTATTCCATCCTACGACATTACCATCCACCATAATTGCATTACCAACTAAACCAAGCTCAGTGTTAGTGTAGTCAGATATCTCTAAATCTCCAGTTTTTGTAAGAGTTGCAACATAGTCGCTACCTAAAGTCCATACTAAAGAAACAGTATAAATACCTCGCTCATCAAAAATAATATTATTACCTCCAGGAACTAGTTCGTCAACAGTATTACCAAAGTTTGTATTTACCTTAATAACATCAGTATCAAGAATAATCTTCCAACCTTTAGAATAACGGAATTTGAAATCACCTTTTACTAGTGTAACATCAGTAGCTTTAAATGTAATAGTATTTAAATCAAAGCCTTCGGGAGCAAGTTCAGAATCAGATGTCCATCCACCTGGAGTTGCAGCGCCAATAATACCCCAGTCAACTTTAGCAATAGCGACTTTTTGTAATTCAGTATCATATACAACATGGTATAGACCGTCCTCAGGAACGGTAAATTTGGTATCAGTTTCTTTAACAGAACCTCTTTGTAAACCATTTTGTGGTTCTTCACCGTTAAGTTCAGCTTCTGGAACGACAGCAAAGTCATCACCAGGACCATAAGTAATTCTTGAACTACCGGCAACAGTAACAATATTGAAACCACCAGTAGCTTTAACAGCAATATATAGCTCTAATAATTCAGCTCTGTCTGCGTTTGTTACTTCGTTAATAGTGATTTTCATTTGACCTTTAGTGTCGAAATCAGTTAATGCAGTGGCATCACCTTTTACATAAACACCGTCTAATACAATAACAGGGTCATCACCACCTGCAGGTTCGTCATCGTCTTTCTTACAAGAAGTTGAGATAATAGCTAGGGCCATAAGTACAAGCCAGGCTACTTTTGAAAATTTCATTAAATTCTTTTTCATAGTTTAAAATTTTGTTTATTTATTTGTTGATTAAAATTTAGTTCAAATCATCGGCAAACATACAAATAATGTGTGCTTGCCTTTAATTTTTATTCTTAAAAATGATTAATTTCCTAAGTTTGGATTGCCATCGATAGCCCATTGCGGGATAGGGAATGTTTTTGTATCATCGTTTGATTCGGCAGGTTTTTCCCACCAGGAGTCTTTCCATCTGTTAAAACGGATTAAATCCTGACGACGGTGTCCTTCTACAAACATCTCGCGGCCTCTTTCGGCTAATAACTGGTCTAAAGTACAACCTGAGTACGGATCCACATTAGCGCGTGTTCTGATAGGATTCACCCAATCGTCACCATTGCCACCCTGACGTATGATACATTCGGCTTTCATGAGATAGAAATCGGATAAACGGAATAGAGGGAAATCGTTTGAGAGGTTCTCTTTAGCACCCATGGCTATTTCGTATTTCACAATTCTGGCACCGGAGGTTCTTATTTCGGCAGGTGTAAAACCATCTGTCATGCTAAGTGCCGGAAGATAAGGATCGAAGCTCAAAGGAATACCAAGTACCGATTCGATAATAGGTTCTCCAGTGCTTGTATATTGAGGTCCCCAAATAAAATGGGCCTCTTTTCTTAAGTCTTTATCTTCGTAGGTATCAAAGAAGGTAGGTACTACAGCAAAGCCATTCCAGGGACCTACGGGCATATTATAAGTTAAGTTACTCTGATAATGTAAGGTTCTCATATGTAAGCGGAAACCTGTGAAATTATGTTCATCGTAAGGAATGGAGAAGATGATCTCGGAGTTATTTTCGTTATTGGTTACAAATGGCGCTTCAACCGTATTAGATAAGGTATAAGGTCCTGCAATCACGCTGTCGCAATATTGTTCGGCTTTGGCCCATTGTGGTGTGCCTGTATAAACCTCAGCGTTTAAATATAGTTTTGCTAATAAGGCATAAGCCATATTTGTAGTAGCCATATATTTTAAATCACCTGGATTTAATAAAGTGGCATTACGTTCAACAGTATTTACCAGGCTATCAAAAATAACCTCTCTGGCTACTTTCTCAGGAAGTGCATCGGGGTCTAATACGGTAGTTACGTAAGGTGCATCACCGTAATTGTCAATCAATAAATAATAAAAGAAAGAGCGCAATACTTCCACCTCGCCAATTTTGGCAGTGATTTGTTCACTTGGTTCAATCTTTTTTAACTGATCGATAGTCTGGTTACATACGGTAATACCTTGCCAGAACATACCCCACATACGGTTCACACTCTCGGTGTCGTTGGTCCATTTATGTGTGTGTACATCAACCCATTTACCACCATCGTACCAGTCGGCACCACGGGTAGGGGCGCATAGTCCATCGCCACTAATAGCTTGTGCTAAAAACCACCAACCATTATCGTCTGCCATATCTTGTAATTTCTTATAGGCATTAACACTAAGTGTGGCAATTTGATCAGCGTTCTCAGGATATTCCTCAGCGGGTATTTGATCGAAATACTCCTCATCCAGTTTTGTACAGCCGGTAGAGAATACCAAACCAAACATCAATAAAACGGATATTATTATATGTATATTTTTCTTTTTCATCTTTTTTCCTCCTTAAAATGTTGCGTTTAATCCAAATGTAATCGTTCTGGTATTAGGATAAACATTATACTGATCCCAACCATAAGCCAGATTTGCATAATTAATTTCCGGATCGGCACCAGAGTATTTTGTTAGTGTAAATACGTTATTTGCTACTACAAATAGTTTTACTCTTTGAAGCCAGTTGATTTTATCGACATTAAAGTTATAACCTAACGAAATAAAATCAAGCTTTACAAAAGAGGCATCTTCAATGTAGTCGGCAGTAACAGTAGCGGTAGAAACACGTCCTTCGGCTGCCCAGTCAAGTGCATCTTCCACAGCATTTAAGTCTGGTAAGTCGAAAGGAGAGTCCATAAACATTTTAGTAGCGTTATATTTTTGATGACCTATCATGGATCGGAAAGAGAAATCCAGTGTCCAGTTTTTATAGAAAGTCATATTATTCGACCAGCCTAATTCCACATCGGGGTTAGGAGAACCGGCAAAAGTACGTTTGGCGTTCGCTATCTGATCGGTATAACCTCCTTGTAGGGAGTTGAAAACAAATTTACCATCAATCATTGTCACTACCTCAGGCACATAAAACTCACTCACTTCGTGTCCTTCTTGGTTTCTGATGATGTAGAAAGCATCACCTACAGCACCACGGCCAGAAAGCCAACCATTGTTTTCGTAACCTTCTTCGTTATTGGCAGCCAATTCAATCCACTTCGATTTATTATGTGCTACTGTAATAGATGTTTTATAAGTGAAATTAGATTTGTTGACCACATGTGCCTGTAAAAACAACTCAACACCTTTGTTTACAATATTACCGCCATTCATAAAGGTACGGTTAGATAAGTTAGCTTCGGCAGACACAGCCTTAGGATAAAGGAGGTCGGTAGTGTTTTTGTTATATACTTCGATACTACCGCTTATTTTGCTATTTAAAAAGGCAAAGTCGATACCAATATTTGTTTCAGCTGTTTTTTCCCATTTTAAATCGGGGTTGTCGTTACGTGCAGCCTCAAAAGTAACCACTTGTTCTCCGGTTTCGGGGTTAGTGGCCAATCCTGTAGGTCTGTACGATACCTGGCTATAACCGGAGCCAAAAGCTTGGTTACCAGAGATACCATAACTACCTCTTAATTTTAATTGGTCGAGCCAGCTAACATCTTTTAAGAAACTCTCGTCCTGCATATTCCAACTGGCAGCTACAGTAGGGAACCAACCCCACTTATTGTTTTTACCAAACTTTGAAGAACCATCGCGACGAATACTACCCGAAAGATAATATTTACCTTTATAGTTGTATTGTGCTCTGCCAAAGAAACCAATGAGTTTCTCGTTGTTTTTATATGAACCTACATCGCCATAATTAACTTCGGCAAATGTTCTGAGGTCATTAGCTCCAATATAAGGTGATTGTGGATTCTCGGCTTGAGCGTAAAGACCGTTATAAGTGGCTTCTCTCCATGAATAACCTGCCATAATATTAAGGTTATGCTTTTCGTTAAGAGTTTTTGTATAAGTTAAAAATCCTTCGAATTGCTTTTCGGCAGTATTGTCATACGAACGTCTTCCAAAACCATTATCGGCAGAAGCAAATACCCCTTTTGGTCTGAAATAAGTATATTCCTGATCGTTACGGATATAACTGATTATACTTGTTCCGGTAAAACCTTCAAAGAAAACGAAATCGGCTTTTAAACTGGCCAAATAACGTTTGGCATCACGGATGTTCGTTACCTTATTAATAACAGCCATAGGGTTCTCGTAATTAAAAACACGCTGTGTCTGATCGAAACCACCGCTGCTGTTATACACAGGATCGGTAGGGTTGCGGGTTAGTGACTGGTAAATCACATCGTCTTTATCAAAGCCATCGTAGTTTTCATAGTCGTTGTTCTCAAAAGAAGTAGCAATATTAGCATTCAGTGTTAATCTGTCGTCGATACCTTTATGGGTGATATTCATTTTAGCACTGGTTCTTTCTTTATTGGTACCATTCATCACACCATTCCAGTTGGTATTAGTGATAGAAGCTCTATAGAAGCTTTTTTCGGATCCACCTGAAAAGCTCAAGCTGTTGTCCATAGAATTACCAATTCGGTATAATTCATCTTGCCAGTCGGTATTAGCCCCACCATCAATAAATTCATCTTTATGATAGTCTACAGCATATTGTCTGATCTGGTCAGCATTTAATACGTCTACAGTCTTTTCAATTTTACTTAAAGAATATTTACTGGTAAAGCTCACTTCCGATACTGTTTCGCCATTCTTTTTACCACCTTTTTTGGTAGTGATGATGATGACACCATTGGCACCACGAGAACCGTAGATAGCTGTAGAAGCCGCATCTTTTAATACGTTATAACTCTCAATGTCTTCGGAAGCAACACTGGTAGGGTCGCCACCGGGTACACCATCAATCACATATAAAGGGTCGCTGGAAGCAGTATAGCCCGAAGCACCACGAATACGAACATTGAAGCCGGCATTAGGGTCACCACCTTTTTTAGTAATGGACACACCAGCCGCTTTACCCTGTAAACCCTGAATAGGATCGGATAACATCCCCTGATTTAGTTCTTCGGAGGTTACATGCGACACAGCACCTGTTTTGTCTGTTTTCTTTTGTGTACCGTAACCAATCACGATAATCTCATCGAGTAACTCCGATTTTTGAGCCATGGCTACATCAATTTTTGTTTGATTGGCAGGACGTTCAACCGTCTCGTAGCCCACATAGGAATAGGAAAGAATTGCGCCTTCTTGAACCTTAATACTGTATTTACCATCAAAGTCGGTAATAGCACCATTAGTGGTTCCTTTTTCCATAACGGCTACTCCTATTAATGTGGTGCCGTCGTCACTATCGGTAATAACCCCTGATACGGTTATTTCTTGTGCCTGCAAAACAGTAAAACTGCTCATAACAAAAACAAGTGCCAACAGCCATAAATTAGATAGTATTCTTTTTTTGTTCATCTGTTAGAATTTTAATTTTTAAAAGATTTCAAGTTAGGCTTGTGAGTCATAATATCATACAAGCTTGTTTATCTTATTAAATATGTATCCTTGAAATATTTGTTTTTTTTTCGATAGCCAAAAATACATAAAAAATGTTAAAATTGGAATAAAAGAAGGCCTGAATACTCAGAAAACACTTGCAATCGTTTGCGAACACGTTTGTTGTTAGTAAAAAAATATTACTTTTATACGCACAAAAAATCTATGGTTTATGAGTCGACATCCCATCACGATAAAAGATATTGCAAAAATTTTACATGTCTCTGTATCAACAGTTAGCAGAGCATTAAAAGATCATCCCGATATCAGTAAAGCTACCAAGAAATCTGTTCAGGATTTAGCCAGAGAGTTGAACTACAGGCCCAATGAGATTGCTTTGAGTTTAAAGAACAGAAAGAGCAAAATAATAGGGATTATGGTGCCTAAACTGGTGCATCATTTCTTTTCATCAGCTATCGAGGGGGTAGAAAACATTGCTTATGATAAAGGATATCAGGTGATGATTTATCATAGCGATGAGTTATTGGAAAGAGAAAAGCAATTATCTCAGTCGTTTATGTCTTATCGTTTAGATGGTTTAATCGTTTCTATGAGCAAAGAAACACAGGATACTTCGCACTTCGAGAAATTATTGCAATTGGGCATCCCTATGGTTTATTTCGATCGGGTACCCGACTCGGACTGTAATAAGGTATTATTTGACGATTATCAGGGTGCTTATGATGCCGTGAGCCACATGATTGAAACGGGCTGTAAAAAGATCTTGCATTTTGGGATGTCGTCTGCGATGGATATTGGCAAAAAACGGACTAATGGTTATATAGATGCCATGAAAGACCATCATCTAAAAGTGGATGAATCGTATATTGTAGAATGCGATTCCTATGAAAAGGCATTATCGTCTACCCGTGAAATGATGAGCCGGTTTCCTGATGCTGATGGGATCTTTGCTGTAAACGATTTAACAGCCATTGGTGCCATGAAACAACTGATTAAAATGGGAAAACGTATTCCTCAGGATATTAAGGTCATGGGTTTTTCTAATGAAATCAGCTCTTCGATAAGTACGCCTACATTAAGTACCGTAGACCAGCAAGGCGTGGTGATGGGAGAAGAGGCGGCTAAACTTTTGTTCGAAAATATGGATGGTATCAAACGCGCTCAAACGATTACTGTTAAAGCCGATCTAATTATTCGGGAATCTACGGTTTAAGCCATAAAAGTATTTGAATTAGTCTTTTTCAATAGTTTGCTTTACTAATAATAATTTGATGCTTCCACCAATTTTATCACCAATTTTTAATGGTTTTCTCTCGTCTTGATAATGGTCGCTAAAAAATAAATCGCCACCTCCTGTAGAGTAGGAGGCTACTAAAAAGCTAATATTTTTATCAGCATTAATAAAAGCTCTAAAAGCCTGAGATGCATCAGATAATACAGTTATCCCAATACCTTCTTTGGTCGTAAGACTAGCCCAATAGATATTTTCTTTAGTAGACCGGAAATCGTTACTGCCTAAGTCGTTAAAATCGTCGGCCCAATCGTTTTGAGGTGCTTTAGATAAATCAGGTTTTTCATGTTTAGGGAAAGCCTGGCTTTTACCATTTGTCCGTCCAATATGATTTTTGGGATACCAGGACCAAAGCCCTTTTCTGTCCCATTGTAAATACGACATTTGGGCATCAATATCAAATACTAAGCCCCATTGGCGTGGGTTTATTTCTATTTTCGATTCCATCTGATAATCAATTATTAGTTCACCATTCGAAAGGAACGCATAATTAATATTGCCTTCAAAATCGAGATAGTTTACCAGGGTACTAATGATGATAGTATCTTGTTTGTTTTTAATCCTAAAATCTTTAATTTTCTTAAGTGAATAAACCGTATTATGTGCCGGGAGTGCTTGTTTGTGTTGTGGGCTGCATTCATCGCTTTTTAAGGCAATTGCCATTAAATCAGCACCACTAAATAAAAATTCTTCATTATTAATTTGTGCTTTTGTGATACTAGCCTTTATGGAATCGAAAGTCCATTCAAAATTCTCACCAGAGATGATAATCATGCTGCCATTATAATTAATCTTTAAGGGAGATTCCTCTATACTCACAAAAGGAAAAGCATCACGGGCCACTTCACCAATCTCAATGGCATAAGCATCTACCTCGATACCTTGAGGCGAAAATATGCTTAGTTGTAAAATGTTTCCGTTTAATTGGGTGTTCTGTGGATATATTTCGATGAAGCCAAACTGATGAGGCGGAATGTCTTTGGGTTTTACGGTTCCCGAAGAGTCATTTATCGTCCACTTAAATTCACATTGATTTAGATTAAGGAAATCGAATCTGTTTTCAATTTGTAATACAATAGGTTCATTCTTATTAGGAGAGGGTATGTGTTTTTGATAAACCAATACAGGAGAATACGTCTTTTTTATATGAAAATATTCAGGTTTTTGTCTTCTCCAGCCATCAATAGGTCCCCACTCTCCATAGCCAACTACTTGTCCGTTGGGAAGATTAAACACATCGTCTATTCCCGACCATATAGCACCACCCAGGCATCCCCGACTGTAGTACATCTTATCCCACATTTTCTTAAAACCACGCCCCCAGGCATCGCGTACGCCAGGGTCGGCTACTATCTCGCCACGATTATAAGTATTCAAGTGAGCATATTCGCCGTATAACAAAGGACGAGGGAAATTGCTGGCAAATTCGGGGCCATGGGCACCAGGGTAGTGAATATTAGCGATAGGCATTTTAGTACTACCGTAATTATTAAAACCACCATAGCTTTGATCGTGGAAGGTAGCAGGACGACTTGGATCCATTTGAGCATAATCATCGGCCAACTTCGACCAATTATCTGTCCATGCAGATTCGTTGGCCATGCTCCAAATGATGATACTAGGGTGGTTGCGGAAGAATTCGATATTGGATTTTGAGACAGATTTAAAATAGGAGTATAGATCGGGATTGGATTTATCGTGAGTTTTCCAATAATCATTAGCACCATGACCTACCCAACAAATTGGATTTTCAAGTTCTACATATAAGCCTATACTATCGCAAAATGAGATAAATTCTTCAGAAGGCGGGTAATGTGATGTTCGGATATAGTTGATATTGGCTTGTTTAAATATCTCTGCATCTTGTTTCCAAAGCTCGGTATTAAGGCTACGGCCTAATAAAGGGTGTACTTCGTGACGGTTTACACCTTTTAGTTTGATAGGTTTCCCATTAATAAAAAACTGATTTCCTACCACCTTCAATGATCTGAAACCTATTTTTTTCTTAATTATCTGTTCGCCATCCTTAGAATTAATCCTGATGGTTAATTGATAAAGATAAGGCGTTTCTGCAGTCCATTTATGTGGTGTTTGAATGAGATATTGAGCTTTAAAAGCACTATATTCATTGGTTTTATAAGATATGTTTTCTTGTGTTTGTAATACCATTGTTCCTTTAGCATCGGCTAATTCAATTTGGATATTAGCTTCTGTTTTTTTTGAACTGCTATGAAGCCATGAAGCTATATTTAGATAAGCATTTTGATAGCTGTTATCTTCAAAATCGGTAGTAATACTTAAGTCTGATAAATAAGTTTTGGGGAGTGCATATAAATATATCTTACGGAGGATACCACCCATTTGGTGAGCAGCATATTGTTGTGCCGACATTAAGGTGTCAGCAAGTGTTTCGGATTGTATTGCTACCGTAATACTGTTTTCCTTCCAGTAATTAAGGGCATAAGAGATAGGCAAATCAAAAGCCATCATGGGCATATCCATATGGCCAACATTTGTTCTGTTAATATAAATATTTGCATGGCTAAAAATGGCATCGCAGTGGATAAAAACATCTTTATTTTCCCATTCCACGGGTATATTAAAAGTGCGGTTATAGGTGCCGGTTTCGCCATTTCTTACTGTAAACCCTTGCATGGTCCATTCTCCGGGAACGGTAATCTTATCCCATTTTAAAGTTTCGCCATATAGCTTATTGAGGTTTTTGGAATAATCTTCATTAAATCGCCATTCTCCATTTAAGCTTATTTGTTGTGACCTATCGGCAGAAGGTTCCATATTTTGACTAAAAACAGGAGAAATAACAAATA
>Ga0256827_10001097_pt1 | contig 17104 bp, 12 predicted proteins | sample CV84metaG_FD_185977 | JGI IMG/M metagenome (GOLD analysis project Ga0256827, IMG submission 185977) | Hydrothermal vent microbial communities from East Pacific Rise, Pacific Ocean - CV84 | ecosystem: Environmental > Aquatic > Marine > Hydrothermal vents | place: Pacific Ocean: East Pacific Rise... | reverse complement strand
CTGCTTTTATTGAACGTAATGCTTCAAGTTTTTCTTTTTCTTTTGCAAGCATTGCGTTTTTAATATCTGTGTTTATTGTTTCGAAAAGTCCCATGTTTTATAGTTATAAAGTTTGTAAGTTTGTAAAGTTTGTAAAGGTTGTAAAGTTTGTAAGGTTTAAAAGTTATAAAGTTAAAAGTACTTGTTTGTTTAGAAATTAGGTTTTAATACGTATTTAGAGTAGAATTTATTTATTATTTTAACGGCTTCATCAGGTGTATCAACAAGGTGGAAGATATCAGTATCTTTTGGCGAAATTGTACCTTCGTCAATCATTGTTTTTTTAATCCACTCAACTAAACCACTCCAGTAATCTTTTCCTACCATAACGATAGGGAAGGCTGCAATTTTTTGTGTTTGTATTAGAGTTATTGCTTCAAACATTTCGTCGAATGTACCAAAACCACCAGGCATTACAACAAATCCTTGTGAGTATTTCATAAACATAACTTTACGTACAAAGAAGTAATCAAAATCTATTGATTTGTCAGGGTCAATGTATGGATTTGAGTGTTGTTCAAACTCTAATTCTATATTTAAACCTGCAGAAGTTCCACCTGCTTCAAAAGCTCCTTTATTGCCTGCTTCCATAATTCCAGGACCTCCACCTGTTATTATTCCGTATCCTTTTTTTGTAAGTTTACCCGCTATTTCGGTTGCCATTTCATAGTATTTGCTTCCAGGTTTAGTTCGTGCTGAACCAAATATAGAAACGCAAGGACCAATTTTTTCTAAATGTTCGAAACCTTGAACAAATTCTGCCATCATTTTAAATATTTTCCACGATGATGAGCGTTCTGTAGCCGATAATGATGTTTTCTCAAATGCTAATTTTATTAATTCTTCTTTATTTTCTGCCATAATATTATGTGTTATATCCTGTAAAAGGAAAAGTTTTTTATAAAAGTAAAGGTAAAAAAAAAAGCTCTGAAAAACAGAGCCTTTTAATTATCTTTAAGAAAATATATTATTTTTTCTTTTTGTCTGTAGCTTTTTCTTGTCTTTTAAGTGTGTCGTAAGTTATTGGTGTGGCAATAAATAACGATGAGTATGTACCTACAACAATACCAATAAGTAATGCGAATGTAAATCCACGAATAACTTCTCCACCAAAAATAAATATTGCTAATAATACAACAAATGTACTTAACGATGTATTTACTGTACGGCTAATTGTGCTATTTAAAGCAGAGTTGTAAACTTCTATTCTTTCTTTCTTAGGGTGTAGTCCAATGTACTCACGAATACGGTCAAATACAACCACTGTATCGTTAATTGAATAACCTACAACAGTAAGTATAGCCGCAATAAATGCTTGGTCAACTTCCATTGAGAATGGCATAATTGATTTGAATATTGAGAATATACCAAGTACAATTAAAACATCATGACTTAAAGCTGCAAGAGCACCTAAACCATATTGCCAGTTTTTAAATCGAGCTAAAATGTATAAGAAAATTACAAGTAACGAGAATAGTATAGCCCAAACTGCTGCAACTTTAATATCATCAGCAATTGTTGGTCCAACTTTCTGCGAACTCATACGGTACTCGTGAATAAATTTATCGAAATCAACATCTTCTCCTAAGAATGGTTGTAATCCTTTGTAAAGAGCTGCTTCAACAATATCATCAGCATTTTCATCTTCGCTATCAATAAGATATTTTGTGGAAATACGTAATTGTTTTGCTTCACCAAAAACTTTTACTTCTGGGCTATTGTTTTCGAAAGGAGCTTTTAAACTTTCTTGTATAGCTTGAATATCTTGAGTTTTTTCGAAACGAACAACGTAAACACGTCCTCCCTTAAAGTCGATACCTAAATCTAAACCTTGAGTAAATAATGAACCAAGTCCTATTACTATAATAATACCAGAAATGATATACCATACTTTTCTTTTCTCTAAGAATTTGATATGCATATTTTGGAATGCATGTTCAGTTATTTTATTACTAAAAGAGATAACTCTATTTTTAGCTGTCCAAGCCATGAAAATTAAACGAGTAATAAATATAGCTGCAAATAATGATGTTAAAATACCAATAACAAGTGTAGTAGCAAAACCTTTAATTGGTCCTGTACCAAATATATAAAGTATAATACCTGTTAATAACGTAGTTACGTTGGCATCAATAATAGCTGAATAAGCATTTTTATAACCATCAGTAATCGCTAATTTTAATCCTTTACCTGCACGTAATTCCTCTTTAATACGCTCGTAAATAAGTACGTTGGCATCAACCGACATACCAATTGTAAGAACAATACCCGCAATACCAGGTAAGGTAAGTACAGCACCCATTGATGCAAGTACACCAAACATAAAGAATACGTTTGCAAGAAGAGCTAAATCGGCAACTATACCAGCTTTAGCATAGTATAATACCATAAATAATAATACTACAATAAATGCAATAATAAACGACATTAAACCAGCTTGAATAGCTTCTTGACCAAGTGATGGTCCAACAATAGCTTCTTCAATAATTCTTGCAGGAGCAGGTAATTTACCAGATTTTAATACGTTGGCCAAATCTTGTGCCTCAGTAATTGTAAAGTTTCCTGTAATAGATGAACGACCGTTAGCAATTTCTGATATTACATTTGGAAATGAGTAAACATAACCATCAAGTACAATTGCAACAGGGTGTCCAATATTTTGTTTTGTTAATCTTTTCCAAACAGAAGCACCTTCACCGTTCATTTGCATAGAAACTTCGGCAGTTGCTTGGTTTTGTCCGTAATCAACTCTAGCATCAGTAATAACATCGCCTTCTAATGATGCTCTTCCATCACGACCAGCTTTTAATGCAATTAATTGGAAGAAACCTTTTGTATTTCCTTTTTCGCCAAGTTGAATAGGATTTACCGACCAAGCAAATCTCATTTTTCTAGGGAAAATTGATTTTATTTGCTCTACTTTCAAGTACTCCATTACTTGTGCAGTATCTTTTGGTAATGCTAAACCAGCAACAGCTCCTTTAACAGGATTGTTTTGGTTGTCGATATATGGCATTAAAACACTCCATAGAGCAGCGTTTTTGCTATTGTCAACAGTAGTGTCGTTTTGAGTATCAATATCTTTGTTCTCTAATTCAGAAAGTAAAGAATTGTCTTCTTTTGCAGTGTCAGCAACAGTTGTTTCTGTAGCAATTTCTTCTGTAGTGTTATCAGCTAAAACCTCTAAAGTTGTATCTTTTACCTCTGTTGTATCTTCTTCTTCTCCTTCAATTATTTTTTCGGCATTAATAATCTCGCTTAGGCGATTATTAGCTTCAATTAAATAATAGAAAACGCCTTTTTCTTGGTCGTCGCCTACGTTATCGTAAACAGCCCAAAAAGAAAGCTCAGCAGTACCTTGTAATAATTTACGTACACGCTCAGGGTCTTTAATTCCTGGTAATTCAACTAATACTCTACCATTTTCAAGTGCTTGAATATTTGGTTGAGATACACCAAAACGGTCAATACGAGTTCTGATTACGTTAAATGAGTTCTTAATAGCATCATCAGCTTCTTCTCTAATAATTTTAATTACTTCGTCGTTAGTTGAGTTGTAATTAATTTTATCTTTAAGATCTAATGTAGCAAAAATTGATGCTAATTTACCATTAGGTGCAACTTCGTTAAAAGCTTGACCGAATAGTGTTACAAAATCATCTTGACTGTTTTTTTGAAGTTCTTTCGCTTTTTTAATAGTAGCAATAAATGTTTCGTCTTTGCTATGGTCAGCAAGCGATTTAATAACATCTACTACCGAAACTTCAAGGGTTACGTTCATACCTCCTTTTAGGTCAAGACCAAGATTAATTTCTCTTTCTTGTACTTCACTAAAGGTGTAGTTTTTAATACCGAAGTTGAAAACTCCTACATTAGACATTGAATCTAAGTATGCACGCTCTTTCTTCACATCACCATTTGAGTAGCTTTTTGCGTCATCTTTAATGTTGTTAGCAACATAAGTAAAAGATAATTGGTATAAACTTACCAAGGCAAAAACTATTGCAAACAGTGTTATAGCTCCTTTGTTCTGCATTTTTTAATCAAATTTTCTGTTTATATATCTGTTTTTTATTCAAGTTGGCAAATATATTCATTTTTTTGTTAAATAATGATATATAATACGTATTTATTTACAGCTCAGTTTGGAGCTGTTTAAATGTATTTGAATTGTTTGTTTTTTTTACCTGTTAAATATTTATAATTAGGTGTTTACGGGTAAAAGAGATTAGTGGATAATCTATTTTGATTGTTTAAAACCAAATTTAATACTATTTATTTGAGATAAAAATAGTCCTAAAATAACAATAGCAATTCCAATATATTTTATTATTGAAAGGCGTTCGTCTAAAAGGAAGAATGCAATTATTGCAGTAAAAATAGGTATAAGATTGCTAAAAAAGCCAGCTTTTGATACTCCAATTTTTCTAATACCATAAGCAAATAAAATAAAAGCTATTGATGATGCAAAAATACCAAGTTGTATAATTGCTATTATTGAATTTGAATTATGTTCAATGCTTAAAAAATTATTTAAATCAAAAATTAAAAATAGAGGAAAGAAGCCTAAAATTGCGAAACTACTTTGAAAAAGTACTATTATAACAGGGTTATAACGTTCTGTAATGTTTTTTACAACTAAACTGTATCCTGTTGCGGCAAAAACAGCTACCATCATTAATAATACACCAGATAATGATGCGTCTAACGAAAAATTTTTATTGAAAATAATTATAAGTACACCAATAAACGAAACTATACTACCTGTTATATTTATAAAACTGAGTTTTTCGCGAAACAGTATAAACGCAAATATGGGAACAAATATAGGTATTGTTGATATTATTACTGATGCTGTAGTTGCTGAAACTCGTTGTAACCCAAATGTTTCGCCAAGAAAATAAAGAAATGGTTCGAAAAAAGCAAGTAATATAAACAGCTTAATGTCCTTTTTGAACAGACGAATTTTAATTCTAGATATTTTAACAAAAATAAATATTGCTACTGATGAAACTATAAGTCTTAATAGTACTACAGATATTGGCGAATATGTTTCTAATGCAACTTTTGCCCAAACAAACGAAAAGCCCCAAAATATCATTGAGATTATTAATACAATATATACTTTTCCATTTTTCATAGGTTTGCAAATGTAGTTTTAATATTAATGAGAAAAAAATCATAAACTCATGACACAACAGCGTCAAAAAAAAAGTATCTTTGTTGTTAAAATAAATATGATAAAATGAAACTAAATTTCAAATTACTTAAAAAAATAAGCGAAGTATCAGGAACATCAGGTTTTGAAAAAGAAATACGGAACTTAATTTTATCTGAAATTAAAGGATATACAGATGATATTTCTATTGATAATATGGGGAATATTATAGCAAAAATAACGGGTAAAGAAGATAAAAAAGTTATGGTTGCTGCTCACATGGATGAGATAGGTTTTATTGTAAATTATATTGATGATAATGGTTTTGTGCGTTTTTTACCTCTTGGTGGTTTTGATCCAAAAACTTTAACTTCGCAGCGTGTTATTATTCACGGAAAAAAGGATTTGGTTGGAGTTATGGGCTCTAAACCAATTCATATAATGAAACCTGACGAACGAAAAAAAAATGTAGAGATTGGCGATTTTTTTATTGATTTAGGAATGAATAAAAAAGAAGTTGAAAAATTTATTGAAATAGGTAATCCTATTACTCGAGAGCGTGAGCTTATTGAAATGGGCGACTGTGTTAACGGTAAATCGCTTGATAATAGAATTGCAGTTTATATTTTAATTGAAACAATTAAAAACATAAAAGGGAAGGAATTACCTTATGATTTTTATGCAACTTTTACAGTACAAGAGGAAGTTGGAATAAGAGGTGCACAAGTAGCATCATTGGCAATCAATCCTGATTTTGGGTTTGGTTTAGACACAACAATTGCTTACGATGTTCCAGGTTCGGTTCCGCATGAAGCAGTTACATCTCTTGGCGAAGGTGTAGCAATAAAAATAATGGATAGTTCGGCTATTGCCGATTATAGAATGGTCGATTTTATGAAAAAAACTGCCAAGAAAAATAAAATTAAATGGCAACCAGAATTATTACCCGCAGGAGGAACTGATACAGCAAATGTTCAGCGAATGAATAGTGGAGGAGCTATTACTGGAGCTGTTTCTATTCCAACAAGGCATATACATTCGGTAATTGAAACAATAAATAAAAAAGATATTATTGAAAGTATTAAACTTTTAGAGGCTTGTTTGCTCAATTTGGATACTTACGATTGGCGTTTTTAATACATTAAAAAGCCTCGCTAAAGCCAAAAAATATTGCATTATGGTTTCGGTTATTATATTGGTCGTAACCAAATGCTATATCTAATCTAATGTTTATTCTGTGTACAGGGTCTACGGTTAGCCTTATTCCTGCACCGTACGAATATAATAGTCGTTTGTCTTTAAATGTATTTTGTAAAGTTGAATAATCTGGAGCAACCGTACCCATTCCGTAAAATGCAGCGGCACTAATTAACCAAAAAAGATGAGTTCGAGCTTCTATTTGAGAATCAATAAGTACCTTATCTCTTATTTGTCCGTAATAAAAGCCTCTCATTCTATACGAACCGCCTAATTGTGCATGGTTATACAATGGCACTTTGCCAAAAACACTTTCGTTGTATAATTGATAACCGAATACAAATTTTTTGATTTTTTTAAATGTTCTAAAATCAAAGCTGTATTTATTATATATATAATTTGAACCAAATGCTGAATTGTAAAAAATACCTTCAATATTTAAATAAGTACCGCTATATGCTGTAAATTGGTTGTCTCTAGAATCAAACTGAGCAATAAGACCAATACCTGAATTAATTCCACCATTTTTTCCAAAAAAATTAATTTTATCAAATATTCCGTCTTCAATATATTCAATTTTAAAATAATTGTCGTAGTTATAACTAATACCTAAATAGTATTTAGGTGTTATTTGTCTTAAATATTTAATAGGTATTGTTATGTAATGCGGAGATACTAGCTCAGAAATATCTTTTGATTTATTTGTTCCGTTACTAATATACCATTCGTGAGGGTATATTTCAAAATCGACACTTCCTGAAATAATATTTTTGTTTTGTCCAAAATATGTTGTGTTTGATATTATCGTATAAAACTGTCCGTATAATGACATAGCAACTGTTCCACTTACCGATGATGCACGAGAAATTGTATCTTTTTTACTTATGTCGTATCCTTGAAATTTTGCCAAACCAAAAACCCAACTTGTTTCGCTTGAATAAGTAATTATTGGAGCAGGAACAACTTGCATTATTTTATAAACTTTATTGTTAACCCTAACAAATTTACTTTTTAAAGAGTCTCTTTTTTCTTTAGAAATAAGTTGTGCATTTGAGTTTATTGCTATAGAAATAATAATTACTAATAGTAATTGCTTTGTTATTCTTGTCATTTTATATTTTTAAATAAAAGAGTAATTCATCTAATCTGTCGTTATAAAATTCATCTGATAATTTATCGTTAGAGAAAACGGCTTTTATACTGTAGTTATATCTTTCGAAACTTTTTATTATTGGTAAAACTTCGTCAGTATTAAATTTTAGAGTAATATTTAATTTTTGTGTTTTTGTGTCTGTTGCAGTGTGTAGACTTACAATTTTTATATTTTCCGATTCTACAATATTTGCGATTTCGGTAAGTGTATAGTCGTTTTGAGCTACTTCTAAAATTACTACACTACCAATTTCTTCAATAGAGGTTATCTTTTTTAAAGCAATTAATAAATCTTGTAAAACAATATATCCTGTATATTTATTGTCGGTACTTAATACTGGTAAAAGTGATAAATTGTTGTCTGATATAATATTTATTGCATTATAAATATGTTGATTCTCAATTATTGAAAAGTCATTAATAATTAACTTATTATTAATAATAGGTTTATTATTATCAATATCTAATAAATCAGTTTCTGAAATTAGACCTAAATAATCATCATTTAAAACAATAGGTAAATGAGTTATTTTAAAAGTTTCCATCCAATTAAGAGCCTTACTTATAGTGTCGGAAGGCTTCAACGATGGTATTGTTTCTGATATTATTTCTTTTACAATCATTAATTAACAAAAAAAAATTAATTTTGTATAAAATTACAAATAAATAATAAAATGACAAAATTAAGTGTAAATATCAATAAAATTGCGACTTTAAGAAATGCACGTGGTGGCAATTTGCCAAATGTGTTGCAGGTAGCTAAGGATTGTGTGAGATTTGGTGCTGATGGCATAACAGTTCATCCACGCCCTGATGCACGACATATAACTTTTAAAGATGTTAGAGATATTAAACAAGCTATTGATGTAGAATTTAATATTGAAGGATATCCTACCAATGAGTTTTTAGCATTAGTTAAGGAAGTAAAACCGGCACAAGTTACTCTAGTGCCTGATTCTCCTGATGTTTTAACATCGAATGCAGGTTGGGATACTCGTAAAAATGCTTCTTTTTTGACAGATATTGTTAATATGTTAAAAGAAGAGGGGATTCGTTCATCTATTTTTGTGGATACAGATATTGAAAATATTTATGGTGCGTTAGAGATTGGAACGCAACGTGTTGAGCTTTATACAGAGTCGTTTGCTGCTGATTATATTAAAGACAAGAAAAAAGCGATTGAACCATTTAAGCGTGCCGCTTGTGTTGCTTATGAAATTGGATTAGAATTAAATGCAGGGCACGATTTAAATCTTGATAATTTGGAATTTTTTAATCGTGAAATATCGGTATTAATGGAAGTTTCTATTGGGCATGCATTAATTTCTGATGCTTTATATTATGGTTTAGAAAATACTGTACAGATGTATAAACGATTATTACGTTAAGTTTGTAAAGGAATTAACTTATAAAGTTTATTTATGCTATAAAAACTGATTATCTGCTGTATAGCATTATACGGCTTGTTGTTTCTTAAATTGGAATACTGTATCTTTAACACTTTATATATATATAGATGATTATATCTTAATCTGTTAAAACAATAAAATATGGAAATAATTGATGGTTTGGCTTGTATTAGAAGGATGGAAAAGCTTGGGAGCTATGTAAGTGCAAATAATTTAAAAGAGTTTGTATTAGAATCTAATCCTGGAGTTTCTTATTATTGCAAGATTGATTCACCTTTGGCAAAAACTAAAGATAATATTTATTTACTTATAAAACCTTATAAAAATTGTAATCAAGATAAAATATTACATTTAACTGAAAATATAAAAAAATGTATGAATCTTGAATTTGCTGTTTATCCCGGTCAGTTAAAAGTGCAAAATGTATTACAATCTTGCTTAAAAGTAAATGTGCAAAATAAAAATAATATTCCAGATATTATAAATGCTTTTAAAAATGAAGGTGCTGAGTTTTTAAAGTCAAAGAAAATAGAAGCATATACCACCTTAGTAAACACAAAAGAATGTATTTCTATTAAGGAAATAGATAACTTTGTTTTTCAAGATAAGGGGAATAAAGATATTCATTATCTTGAAATTCCGTATCAATTAGAATGGTCTGAATTTAAAGAAATTGAAACTCACATAAAAAATACATTTGGTTATAAAGATTTTGACACATCTTTAGTTTCTATTTTTATTGAAAATCAATTTAGAGAATTTATTCGAATATATGTAAATGGTGGTTGTACTTGTGAGAGTTTTCACGAATTAAGGAATAAATTTAGTTCAAAAATGAGAATGCAATAAAAAAATATTGAAGTAAAATTTAAAAGCTGTTATTGATTTCGATAACAGCTTTTTTATTGCTCTTTAAAAGTATATGAAATGGTACCAGTTTGTTTATCAGGGGCGTTAATGTTTTTATCAAAAGTAGAGCTTTTTGCAGATGATAATGCGGCATTATTTAAACAGTCAGAACCGTTAGCTGAACTACTTATTATTTCGGTTTTTATAACTTTACCTAATTTATTAACCACTATTTTAACCACAACTTTACCATATCCTTCGCATTTGTATGTTGGTATTATTAGTTTTCTGTCGTGCCTATTTTTTAAATTGTATTTTATATATGTGGCACCTTGATAGTTGGTTTCTTTTTTTTCTTCTTTATTGTCGTGTTTTATTTCTTCTTTTTTATATTCTTCAACATCGTATTCGTATTCTTTGTTAATATATTCATCATATTCTTCATCTGATAATGCATTCTTTATTAGTTCATCTTTATAATCATCAGATTGCTCATCAATATTATAATAATCGTACGGATTACTTGTAGGGTTGTCTTTTAGAGCTTCATTAACAGCAATATTTAACTTGTTGTCATCAATATTGTTTTCATTATTTACATCAATTAGTTTAGGTAGTTCAAGTTCCTCTAAATCTTCAAAATCAACTAAAAAGCCATCATATTCTTCAAAAATAGGGGTTTTTATGCTAGAAACAATTAAAAACGAGAATATAACTAAATATACCAGTATAGAAATAAAGATACTTTTTTTATGATTATCTAATATTGATAAAATTCCTGCCATATTCAACTTGCTTGGGTTTAATTAGCCTGTCCATTAGGACGTATAAAAGAACAATGTTCCAAAACGACTCCTCGTCTACTTGCTGCGAGGAAATTCATTTTATAAAGCAAAAATAATACAAAAAATGTTTGAAAATATAATATTAAAGAATTATTCTATAACTAAATATTTTAATACTGCGTTTAATAGGTCGTTAGCTCTTATAGGTTTTGTTAAAAAAGAGTCGCAGTTTAAAGCTTCTGCTTTTTCTTTTACACTACGCATAGCATAGGCTGTAAGAATAATTATAGGTGTGTTTTTAGATATTCTTTTTATTTCTGCCGATGCTTCATAACCATTCATAACAGGCATTTCTATGTCCATAATTACAAGATCAATATCTTTTTCTGTTTCAAATATTTCTATAGCTTGTTTACCGTCTTGAGCCCAAAAAATTATTGCTCCAGTAGTATTTATTACTTCCTTATAATATATATAGCTAGTATAATCGTTTTCAACGATTAGTATCTTGTTTTTATGTGCCAATGTTTTTATATTTTTAGCTAATATACTAATATTTTCATTAAAAGTGTTTATTTTAATAAAAATTAAGCATAATCAATATAAATTGATAAAAAATATTACTAATATTACATAAATAAAAAATTAATAAAACATGTTTAAAAAAGAAGTATATATAAAGAGACGCGAACAGCTTAAAAATAAGATAAAAAGCGGAATAATTTTAATAACAGGAAATGTTGATTCATCAATGAGTTATCCTGCAAATACATTCCATTTTAGGCAAGATAGTTCGTTTTTGTATTTGTTTGGGCTAGATATTCAGAACCTTGCAGGCGTTATTGATGTTGACAATAATAAAGAATATATTTTTGGAAATGATGTTGATATTGAAGATATTATTTGGATGGGACCTCAAATTTCGTTAAAAGAAAAAGCAAGCGAAGTAGGAGTTGTAAATACCGAAAAATTTAATAATATTTTTGATTTTATTAAAAATGCACAAACAAAAGGTCAAGAAATTCATTTTTTACCAGCTTATCGTTCGTATAATAAAGTTTTACTATCAGAAATAACAGGATTTCATTATAACGAAGTAAAAGCAAAAGCATCGAAAGAGCTTATAAAAGCATTGGTTAGTTTACGAGAGATTAAAGATAAATATGAAGTTAAAGAGCTTGTTAAAGCGGCGTCAATAGGTTATGAAATGCACACAACTGCTATGAAAATGGCACGTGCAGGAGTTGTTGAACAACAAATAGCAGGAACTATAGAAGGTATTGCTTTGGCAAAAGGAGCAGGAATTTCATTTCCTGTAATATTATCGCAAAATGGCGAAACATTACATAATCACAATCATAGTAAAGTGCTTACAAATGGGCGATTAATGTTGACTGATTGTGGGGCAGAAACAAATATGAATTATTGTTCTGATAATACTCGTGTAACTCCAATAGGAGGCTTTACGCAAAAACAAAAGGAAATTTACGAAATTGTTAGAGCTGCAACAAATGAGTCAATTGCAATGTGTAAACCCGGTATATATTATAAAGAGGTGCATTTGCATGCTGCAAAGGTAATTGCTCAAGGTTTATCCGATTTGGGTATAATGAAAGCTAATGTTGACGATGCTGTTGCAAATGGAGCACATGCAATGTTTTTTCCTCACGGTTTAGGGCACATGATGGGACTTGATGTGCACGATATGGAGGATTATGGTGAAGATTTTGTTGGATATGATGACACAATTTCTAGGGTTGACCAATTTGGTACAGCATACTTACGTTTGGCTAAGAAATTAAAACCAGGCTTTGTTTTAACTGTTGAACCGGGTATTTATTTTATTCCTGCACTTATAGAAAAGTGGAGAAAAGAAAAAATAAATAAGGATTTTATTAATTTCGATAAGCTTAATGAATATCTTGATTTTGGTGGAATAAGACTAGAGGATGATTTATTAATTACAGACACTTTTAATGAGCTTATAGGCGAAAGAATTCCTATTACTCCTGATGAAGTTGAAGCACTATTAAAATAAAAAAAAAGGTATATACTCAATCCATTTAGCTTTTAGGGAATTTATACGGGTTTATTTTTCTTTTTTAGAGTTTAAAATTTTAAGCAAATAAAAATGGAAAAAGAAAAGGTAGAAAAACCGAAAAGTTATTTGTGTTGAGTATATCAATATGTTTTTACTGTCATTCTGAGCAAAGCGAAGAATCTATATTTTTTATAGATTCTTTACTGCGTTTAGAATAACAAAATATAGATGAATATGAAATACTTACTAATATTTTCGCTACTAATAATTTCATTTGTAGTTTTTTCACAAGATGATGAAAAAGGTGATAAAGATTTAAGCAAATTCAATAAAAAGAATATTAATTGGCATAACAAAGATTACAAAAAAGATAAAATTGTAGGTTCGTCAGTTGAGCGTCTTTATAATGAGTATTTAAAAAATACAAAACCAAGAAAAATGATTGTTGTTGCAATTATTGATGGAGGAGTAGATATTTATCATGAAGATTTAAAAGATAATATTTGGGTAAATAAAGGAGAAATACCAAATAATGGTATTGACGATGATAAAAACGGTTATATTGATGATATAAACGGCTGGAATTTTATTGGAAATAAAGATGGAGCAAATTTAAACGAAGCACCTTTAGAAAAAACGCGTTTATATAGTGTTTGGGATAAAAAATATTCTGGTAAAACAGAATCGGAAATAACCGATAAAAAAGAGTATGAGTGTTACTTAAATGTTAAAAAAAGTTTTGAAAGTGAGTATCATAATTCTTTACAAGAATCAAATTCATTAGGGCAGTTTTTGCAGAATATTGATATGGCAGAAAGTTATATTAAACAGTATTTAAAAAGAGATGCTTTTACTATTGATGATTTAAAAACTATAAAAACAGATGATGCAGATTTAATATCAATAATTGCATTTTTAAAAGATGTTTATTCATCAGGTTACGATAAAAAAGAGCTTATTTCGTATAAAAAACATGTTGATAATGAATTGAAATATAATTTAAATATTGATTTTCATCCGCGTAAAGATATAATAGGTGATGATTGTAATAATTACGAAGATGCTTTTTATGGAAATAATGATGTGAAAGGACCTCGTTCGTCGCATGGAACATTCGGTGCAGGTGTAATTGCTGCAAAAAGAAATAATGAAGTAGGTGTACAAGGTGTTGCTGATAGTGTAAAGTTAATGGTTTTGAGAGTTGTACCTGATGGCGACGAATATGATAAAGATGTTGCATTAAGTATTAGATATGCTGTTGATAATGGGGCAAATATTATTAATATGAGTTTCGGAAAAGATTTTTCGGTAAATCCGCATAAAGTTTGGGAAGCTGTTAAATATGCTTCAGACCATAATGTGCTTTTAGTTCATGCTGCTGGTAATGAAGCCGAAAATAATGATACAATAGTGCATTATCCTGCTGATTTTGTTGATAATACAGATACTGTAGTTAATTTTATTACTGTAGCCGCATCAGATATGAAACGAAATAAAGATTTACCAGCAGAATTTAGTAATTATGGAAAAACTACGGTTGATGTGTTTGCTCCTGGTTATGAGTTGCTTTCTACAGCTCCAGAAAATACATATTCGCTTGCAAGCGGAACAAGTTTTTCGGCACCTCTTGTAACTGGTGTTGCCGCATTAATTTGGTCGTATTATCCAGAGTTAACAGCAACTAATTTGAAAAAAGTATTGTTAGATAATGTTAATTACTTAGGAAAACGTAAAGTTTATTTGCCTCTTGATGGTTATGGGAAGCGAACAAAAGTGAAATTTGGTGAATTATCGGTTACAGGAGGTGTTATAAATGCTTACAATGCTTATGTTTATTTGTTAGGCAATATTAATAAATTGTAGAAAAGATGGTTTGAGTATATTTATTTAGCTGTTTTAATAAATTTCATCGATTTTAATTCTGTTTTATATTTAACTTGAATAGTATAAACACCATCGTTAAGCTTAGGTAGATTGAAATAAATAATACTTATACCTTTCTGTGTATCTTGCGAATATAGTTTTGAAATAGTTTTGCCTAAGTTGTCTATTAGTTTTATATCAACTTGTCCTTTTTCTGGTATACTAAATTTAGTTGTAATGTTTTCTGAGCTAGGATTAGGGTAAATTGGAAATAATTCAAAATCAGAGTTTTCATTGGTGCATTTTGTATTGTTATTCGTATTTTGGTCGGGGTATTTGCTTATTAGGTTTGCAGTAACGCATACATAACTTGGAGTATTCGAAATATTATATATTGAATTAAATGTATAGGGTAAAATATCTCCAAATAAAAGTTTGCCAGTCCAATTTTCAGTTATTGGCGATAAATTTTCAGGGTTTACAGTAAACTCAATATTGTAAACAGGTAAATTACCTAAATTAATAATATTAACTGAAGTGTATAATTTATTATTATTTATTTTAGTTTCAATATCTGTTATAGCAATGTCTTGACGAGGTACAACAACTAAATATTCTTTTGAAACTGAGTCGATACAGTTGTGATTATTTGTTGAATAGTGATTAATTATATAAGTGCCACTGTCGGAATAAGTTGTGTACGCAATAGTATCAGTAGAGCTTGTTCCGTTTCCAAAATCCCAATTGTTTTTTAGAGTATCAATAGGTGTAAAGCTGGTAAGTTCGTTTACAATACCATATTCCGGATTTACTGTAAAATTAGGGTCTGGTAGTTCGTAAATTGGTATTCGTTTAGTATCAATTCCAATACAACCATTTGTTGATGATACTTTTAATATAATAATTGTATTTCCTGCCTCATTAATACTTATGCTTGGGTTTTGTTCTGTGTAAAAATTGTTATTTATTTGCCAGTTATATGATGTAATTGTATCGTCTATTACATAACTATCTTCGGTTAAAGTAAAAGAATTATTTTTGCAAACTCCGTTAGCAAATATTTTAGTTACAGGAATATTGTGCATTAGTATTTGTTTCGTTTTTGTAAAACTACATCCGTTTACTGTTTTAGCATATAACGAAATTGTATTTAAAGTATCATTTATATCAAAAATGTGATTTGTATTCTTGTTTGCTGAGTTTTCGCCATCACCAAGATCCCAATAATACTCAAAAACTTGGTTGTAAGTAAGTGTACTTGTGCTATTATAAAAGTTTACAATTACTCCTTTGCAGGTAGGTCCGTAATAAAAATCAGTTTTTGGACTTGGCTTTATTTCAATATTTTTAGTTATAGTGTCTTTGCAGTTGTTATTAGAAATAACCTCTAGTTGTAAAGTATAGTATCCGTAATTATTGTATTTATATAACGGATTATTTATTGTTGAAGTATCTCCATTTCCAAAATTCCATAATAAATTTGTTATATTACCAGTAGTAATTGTGCTTAGGTTAGTAAATTGAATATCATTGTTTTCGCAAAGTTGCGTATTGCTGTAATTTGCAATAGGTAAAGGGTTAATTCTAATATTTTTTGTAATAGTATTCTCGCAAGCACTATCAGTAGTAACTGTTAATATAATTTGATAATTACCAGTGTCAAGGTATTGTAACTGTGGATTTTGAATTATACTTGTATCTCCATTTCCAAAATTCCAATACCAATTTATTATATTTGATGCATCAGTAGATTTTGATGTGTCTGTAAATTGTGTATTGTCGTTAAAACACGTATTTGAATAATCAAAACCAGGAATAGGAGCGTAGCCACGTATTTGAATGTTAACAGTATCGGTGGCAATACAGCCAATACTATTTGTAGCAGTTACTGAGTAATTGCCGGCAGAGTTTATTATTGTGTAATTTGTTGTGTCGCCATTATTCCACAAATAATTTATTGTTTCTGATGCTCCTGTTTCTAAAAATAAACTTTGCCCTGCACATAAAGTGTCGTTTATTCCTAAACTTGTTGTTATAGGGTAGTTGTTAATTGTTATATGTGTAGTGTCTGAGTTGTATGTACAGCCAAATGTATCGGTTATTTGTACGTAATAATTTCCTGCTTGACTTATTGGAATAATTGAATCAATTGAATTATCTTGCCATAAAAATGTGTAGTTTGTATCTTGTAATCCTGCGTTACATTTTATTGTGTCGCCGTAGCAGATAAGAGTATCAGCTTGCATTGTTGGACTTGGGTAATATACCATTAAGGAATCAGAACTTTCAAACCTAAAAATATCTGTTACTGTTACAGAGTATTGCCCTGGTTGGCTTACTGTTATTGTTTGTGTTGTATCTCCTGTGTTCCATAGGTAATTTGTGAATCTTGCTCCTGCGTCTATTGTTGTGTCGCAGTATCCGTAAGGTATGCTGATGTTGTAACCTAGATTTACAGGTGGGGCGTATTTGTAGCGAAGGTAGTGGTGTACGCTGTCTATTTCTGTGTTGGTTAAAGGTCTGTTGTAGATTATTACTTCTGCGATGTCGCCGTTTAAATTTACTGAAGTGTTAGGAGGGGTTGTTCCTGATGTATTATTATATGCTCCGA
>Ga0256827_10001096_pt1 | contig 17114 bp, 9 predicted proteins | sample CV84metaG_FD_185977 | JGI IMG/M metagenome (GOLD analysis project Ga0256827, IMG submission 185977) | Hydrothermal vent microbial communities from East Pacific Rise, Pacific Ocean - CV84 | ecosystem: Environmental > Aquatic > Marine > Hydrothermal vents | place: Pacific Ocean: East Pacific Rise... | reverse complement strand
ATCTGATAAATTTAAGACAAATTATAAGGGTTATAAAGTTGGTGTGGAGTTTGCTGAAAAAGAGTTAGAGATTGAGCCTTATTTTTTAGGAATATGGTTAGGAGATGGAACAAGCTCTAATGTTGAAATTGCAACACAAGATAGTGAAATTGTTACTTATTTAGGAATGTATGCTGATAAGTTATCTCTTTTATTGAATTCACATTTTACAGACAACAGGTGTCCAATGTATAGAATAGGTAAGGGTTATACAGGTGGAGATGTTAGAAATGATAAGTCGTTACAAAAAAAATTAAGAGATATGAATCTTTTAAACAATAAACATATCCCAAAAAACTATCTAATTAACAGCAGAAAAAATCGCTTAGAACTTTTAGCAGGATTAATAGATAGTGATGGTTATTATGATGATAAATTTCATGTTATGGAGATTACACAAAAATTAAAACCATTAGCTGAGCAGATTAAATTTTTAGCAGATAGTCTAGGTTTTAGATGCTCTTTTAAATCAAAAATAGCAAGAATTAAAAAGATTAATTATGAGTGCGAAGTTTATAGAGTGCGTATCGTTGGGAATTTAGATGAAATTCCTACTAAAATAGCCAGAAAACAGGCTCGTCCATCAGCTTCTAATAGAAACCATCAACATACAGGAATAAAAGTCGAGTATGATAAAGTAGATGAGTATTATGGTTTTGAGATAGATGGAGATAAACTGTTTCTTTTAGAAGATATGACAGTTACACATAATACATCTCTTGTACTAAATATGACTCAAAAAGCAATAGAGCGTGGTGAAGGTGTAGCCTTTTTTTCACTAGAGATGCCAGCTGAGCAGTTGATGCTTAGATTGCTTTCTACAGAGACATCAATTCCACTACAAAAGCTTAGAGTAGGAGATTTGAATGATGAACAGTGGAGTAATCTTTCAAAATCAGCAGATACCATGTCTCAACGAAAACTCTTTGTTGATGATGGTGGTTATGCCACCATTCATCATGTCCGTTCCAAGCTACGAAAACTTAAAAGTCAACATCCTGAAATAACAATGGCAGTTATTGACTATTTACAGTTAATGAGTGGAGATAACAAAGAGGGACGACAACAGGTTATATCTGAAATATCAAGAGGTTTAAAACAGTTGGCAAGAGAGTTGCAAATTCCTATTTTAGCTCTTTCACAGCTAAATCGTGGGGTTGAGAGTCGGGATAATAAGCGACCAATGTTGTCTGATTTACGTGAGTCAGGTTGTCTATCAGGAGACTCAATTATTGTAGATTCTAAGAGTGGAAAACGATATAGAATAGATGAATTATCTGAAAATAAAAATCTACTTCCTATGCAGACAAAATCTATGGATAGAAATTTACAAGTAGATGATTTTTTAATTACTAATGCGTTCTTTTCAGGCGAAAAGATGACATATAAATTAACTCTAAAATCAGGTAAAACTATAAAAGCTACAGCCAATCATAAATTTTATAGAATTGATGGTTGGATTAGGCTAGATGATTTAACTATAGGAGACAAAATTGCTACTCCTGAAAAAGTAACGATAGAGAGTTTTAAAGACAATCTTTGTGATAATGAGTTGATTTTGATTGCTCACCTTTTAGGAGATGGTTCTATTTTAGAGGGACAAGCATATCATTATACCAACGAAGATATGCAAAATATTGAAATTGTAACAAAAGTAGCAAAAGCACTTTTTAATATAGAAGGGCGTGTTGTACCTCAAAAGAGTTGGTGGCACGTTTATTTACCATCTCCTTATCATCTTACACATCATACAAAACATCCTATTTCTTTATGGTATGAAGAGTTAGGGATAGAGAGAGTTCGTTCTTATGATAAAAAGATTCCTGAAGCTGTTTTTGAGTGTAGTGATAGAGCAATTAAACTTTTTTTAAAGCATCTTTGGGCTACGGACGGTTCAATTACTCTTCAAAAACAGAAAAATAAAAATGATGTAGTGATTGTCTATTATGCTTCAACTAGTCAAGTTTTGGCAATGCAAGTTCAATCTCTTCTATTGAGAGTAGGTATTATATCAAGATGTAGAGAAGTTAAACAGATAAAAGGTACAAAAGAGTATCGCCCTAGTTATCATGTTTCTGTTCAAGGTAAAGGGAATTTAGAAAAATTTTTAAAAAATATAGGAAGTTATGGTAAAATAGGCGAAAGAGTAGATGAGTATTTAAACCATTTATCTTTGATTAAAACAAATCCAAATAATGGTTGTTTTGATAAATTGGTTTGGGAAACTCATATTCAAAAAGCAAAAGAGAAACAAAAAATTTCATGGAGAAGATTCTGTAAAAATCTTGATATGTCTTATTGTGGTACAACACTTTTTAAAAGTGGTGTTTCAAAAAATAGAATGAGTAAAATATCAAAATTTTTAGAAGATAAATCTATAAAAACACTAGCAAACTCACATGTATATTGGGATGAAATAGTCTCTATCGCAGAGGAAACAAAAGAGAAGACATATGATTTAACAGTAGATAGTGTACATAATTTTGTGGCTAATGATATTATTGTTCATAATTCAATCGAACAAGATGCAGATATAGTAATGTTTGTTTATCGGGATGATGTTTATCGTGAGGCTGCGGAGAAAGAGAAAGAGATGAAAGCCAAGGCAGATGGACAGGAGTATGAGAATAAGTTTGAAAATAAGCTAGAAGAGGATACAGAACTTATTATTGGAAAACATAGAAATGGACCAACAGGAACAGTTCGATTGGTTTTTCATAAACAGTTTACTAGATTTATTGATGCTCCTAGAGAGGGGGCAGATACTCCATTTGAGGTTATTTATGAAGAGGATGGTAATATGGATACACGTGATATGGGAAATATTGATTTACCTATGATTTAGGAATTTAAATATGTTAGAAAAACCAAAACTTTTTACGACATTAAAACAGTTTTGGTTAAGTATGCTTTTTCTATTTATACTCTTTTTTATTCGTCTCTTTTTACTCTATGGAGATTACCATGAGTTTAAAGATAAGCCATTTTTTTATACCGATGTTGAGGTTCTTCAAGCTTATGAAAAATGGAGTGATGATAACTATTATACTGTTATGAAGCTCTATAGCCCTGTTCTTGATATAAAGTTTTTTTCTAGAACAAAAATTCGGGTTAATGAGATAAGCTCTGCTCTTCGTCTTAAACTCTATCCTTCTCAGAAGATGAGTTTTTTTGACTATTTAGGAACTTCTTTTATTAACTCTAATGTAAATGATATTTATAAGATCTGTTCATTTAAATCTGAAATATTAAATTTGGTAAGCCATCAACATCAAAACAGTATGATTGCCAACTTTTATAATGCTATTTATTTTGCCGAGCCTTTAAGTAAAAAATTGCGTCAACAGGTATCCACTTTAGGGGTTAGTCATCTTATTGCATTGAGTGGATTTCATTTGGCGATTTTATCAACTATACTCTTTTTTCTACTGCGTCCTATTTACAGGTTTTTTCAACAACGATATTTTCCTTATCGCTTTGATTTAATAGATGTTGGTTTGGCTGTTTTGGTTCTGTTGGCTTGGTATCTATGGTTTGTGGATATGCCCGCTTCGCTATTACGCTCTTATTTAATGATGTTTATGGGGTGGATATTTCTGCTTTTGGGTGTAGAGTTGATAACTTTATCTTTTTTAACAACTATAACATTGCTTCTTTTAGTTTTTTTTCCAAAGCTACTTCTATCTTTGGCTTTTTGGTTTTCTATAAGTGGAGTTTTATATATCTTTTTACTGCTTCACTACTTTAAAAATTTAAACAGATATATTCTGACGGCTATTATATCTTTTGCTATTTTTATTTTTATGTTGCCTGTTGTACATATGATTTTCTCTACCACTTCACCTCTTCAGCTTACTTCACCTTTTTTATCACTACTTTTCACACTATTTTATCCTTTAAGTATGGGGCTACACCTAATTGGGATGGGAAATATTTTTGATAATTTACTACTTGAACTCTTCTCTTGGAAGAGTAGTCAACTCGAAATAGTTATCTCTTATTGGTTAGGAGGTGGATATATTTTACTCTCTCTTCTCTCATTCTATTTTAAAAATCTTTTTTATCTACTCTTGTTGCTCTCATTTTCATTTTTTCTATGGTTATTTATGGGCTTTTTGCTATGATTAAGAAACTCAAAAAAAAAGGATTATTTATCGAAAAGTTTAAAGAATTTCCTGTCACTTATACGCTAATAATACTCAATCTCTTAGTTTTTATATTTACTATATTGGATGTTTCATGGAGTAATTTTATCTTTCAGTTTTCAGCAATACAGGGTTATGCTGTTGTAACAAGAGGAGAAATATATAGACTCTTAACCTCTATGTTTGTTCATAATGATCTAATACATATATCTATGAATATGCTATCTATCTATATGGTTGGTAGAATGGTAGAGAGACTTTTTAGTAAAATGGCATATATTTCTCTCTATTTCATTTCAGGATTTTTTGGTAGTTTTACCTATATGGCTGTAAGTTTTTCAGATGGAGCAGTTGGTGCTAGTGGAGCTATTTTTGGGGTTTTTGGAGCATTAGCAGGTTTTGCTTTTGTACATAGAAGAACAATGCAACATCAATTTATACAGTTTATGAAAGATTTTGGAATTATTTTAGTGATTAACTTTTTTATTGGAATTATTTTTCCTTCTATTGCTATGAGTGCACATATAGGTGGTTTAATAGCTGGAATTTTGGGAGGAGTGGTTATGGCAAAGAGTAAAAATTACTTGGGTATTTATCTTATTATATCTCTCTTACTTCTCTTTGGTGTTTATAGTTACTTGCCATTTTATTAAATGGCAAGTATCATTTTTAATGATTCAAATTTGCTTCACACGGTATAGACTCTACAATTGGTACATTTGGATCATCTGGACAAATCTCTGCAACTTCTACACAATTTACACATTTTTTGATATTTGGCTTATAACAACCTCTCTGCTTACGAACAGTTGGTTTATATTGTGTTCTAACCACTGGTTCATACTTTGTTCTAACTTGCACAGGTAAAATATCTCCTCCTGCAAATAATAGTGTTGATCCCAAAACCATTAAGCTTAGTAGTAATTTCATTGAGTTTTCCTTTTTTTAATGTTTATTACTTTAACACTTTTTTACTTAAAAGATATATTGATTGTAAATATAAATAATTTTTATCAATATTTATAGGTTAAATGTGATTTTTTATATTATTATGTTTAATAGTTTTAGTTTAAATGATTTGCTATAATTGTAAAATAATTATAGAGGTAAATTGATGAATTTATGTAAAATATGTCACAGTAAAACAAGAGTTATTAGTGATATAAAAAATAGTATCTCTTATTATCGCTGTGATAGATGTGGGTTTATCTATTTGGATAATAGTTTTATTATAGATGCTGTAAGTGAAAAAAAACACTATGCAAAACACAATAACAGTTTTGAATGTAAAGGGTATGTTGAGATGTTTGAAAAGTTTATTGATAAGGCTATTTTACCTTATCTCTCGACATTAAAAAAAGCATTAGATTTTGGCTGTGGGCATACTCCTGTATTGGCAGAACTTTTAAAACAGAAGGGATTAGAGGTAGATATATATGACCTATATTTTTTTCCTAAAAAGGTTTATGAGAGTAGATTTTATGATTTAATTACCTCAACAGAGGTTTTTGAACATCTAGAAGATCCAAAAGTGATTTTAGAGAGTTTAGTAAAAAAGTTAAATAGTAATGGATATATTGTTTTAATGACACAGTTTCCACCTAATAGTGATGAGGCGTTTATAAAATGGTGGTATAGAAGAGATGTTACACATATTAGTTTTTTTACTCCTAAAAGTTTTGAAATTATGGCAGAAGAGTTAGGATTAAAAGTTTTAAAAATAGTGGATAAAAATATAGTGGTGTTCAAAAAAATATGATAGATATTTTATATAAAGATGAGTATTTAGTGGTTGTTAATAAACCATCAGGGTTATTGGTGCATAAGTCACCTATAGATAAAAGAGAGACTCAATTTGCACTACAGATAGTTCGTGACCAGATAGGGCAGTATGTCTATCCTGTGCATCGCTTAGATAAACCAACATCAGGAGTTTTGATTTTTGCTTTAACTTCAGAGGTAGCTAAGTTATTATCAGAAGAGTTTAGAGAGGGTAGAGTAAAAAAAGAGTATATGGCAGTAGTTCGAGGTTATACAGAGTATGATGGATTGATTGATTATGATTTAAAAGTAATTTTAGATAAAAAAGCAGATAGAGATAGAAGTAATAATAAAGAGCCTCAGTCTGCACAGACATACTATGAACAGCTAAAAACAGTGGAGTTACCTTATCCTGTAAGTCGTTATCCTGTGGCACGATACTCTTTGGTTAAGCTTTTTCCGAAGACAGGACGAAAACATCAATTGAGAAGACATATGAAACATATTTTACACCCTATAGTAGGTGATACAAAATATGGAAGAAATGAACATAACAATCTGTTTCGTCAAAAGTTTAATTGTTATAGATTGCTTCTTCATGCCAATAGAGTCTCATTTAAACACCCTATTAGTAAAAAATATTTGGTTGTAGATGCACGTCTTGATGAGGTGTTTAAACAAATTGTTAAACTATTTTTTAACGATAATTTTTCATAGCTTGTTGGGCTTCTCTAAGTTGCGTTCTTCTTTTTAATGTTTCACGTTTGTCATGTAAGTTTTTACCTTTAGCTATAGCAATACTTACTTTTGCAAAATTTCGTTCATTAAAATAGAGCATCAGTGGTACTATTGTAAAACCATCTTTAGAGATTTTTTCAAAAAGCTTGTCTAATTGCTTTTTATGTAAAAGAAGTTTTCTTGGGCTTCTTGTATCTCTGGAGTAGTTTCTATTGGTAGTCTCTAGGTGTGCAATGTGTGCATTCATTATATGAAGCTCACCTTGTATAAAACGGCAAAAAGCATCGTTTAGATTGGCTCTTTTGGCACGCAGGGCTTTAACTTCTGAACCCAACAGTACAATACCTGCTTCAAATTTTTCAAGTATCTCATAGTCGTGGTAGGCTTTTTTATTTTTTGCTATTATGTTTATTGCCATCTTTTCATTCTTTATTGGTTATTTTCTCTATTAAGCGTGATAGTTTTATTCATAAAACGCCTATATTGCTTGTATTATAGCAAAAATCATGAGAAAGTTATTGAGAAATAATAAGCACTCTGTTATAATTCGTGATAAAATAAAATCTAATAAGGTAAAGGCTTGTTAAAAGAAAAATTTATAGAAGCTATGGTTGCAGAAGATATTGGTCGTGGAGATCTCTTTTCTAGAATCTCTAATTCTAAAGAGGTTCGTGCTTATATTGTGGCAAAAAGTGATGGTATATTTGGTGGAAAAGAGTACATTGATGTTTTAGCAAAAATGTATAATTTAAAGCTTCAATGGCAAGTAGAAGATGGTGATTCTTTTAAAGTAGGAGATAAGTTGCTTTATGTTTTAGGAGATTCTAAAACAATTTTGTCACTAGAGCGTTCTATATTAGATATTTCTCTACATGCCTCTTCTATTGCTACATTAACAGGAAAATTTGTAGAGAAGATAGCACCCTATGGGGTTAAACTTCTTGATACTAGAAAAACAAGACCTTTGTTGAGAGAGTTTGAGAAGTATGCAGTACGTTGTGGTGGTGGAATTAACCATCGAATGGGTTTAGACGACTGTCTAATGTTAAAAGATACACATCTTAAGACAATTGATAATCTTAAAGAGTTTATGGAAGAGGTTAGAGAAAAAATTCCTTTTACTTCTAAGGTTGAGATAGAGTGTGAAAATTTGGATGGGGTAAAAGAGGCGATGAGTGCAGGTGCAGATATTGTAATGTGTGATAATATGACCAATATTCATATAGAAGAAGTTGTTGAGTATCGAAATCAAAATTATCCACATATCTTATTAGAAGCGAGTGGAAATGTTGGTTTAGATACGATTGAAGATATTGCTAAAACAGGTGTTGATGCTATCTCTTCTGGCTCATTGATTCATCAAGCAAATTGGATTGATTTATCAATGAAGATGGAGGGGTAGTAGAGATTTATGAGAGAAGAAGTTTATAGACTTATTGATAGATATAATAAAATTACTGTTATTACACATCTTAACCCTGATGCAGATACTATTGGTACAGCTTTAGGAATATATGGACTTCTTAAAAATTCAGGAAAACAGGTAGAGGTTGTAAATTATGGTAAAAATATACCAATTCAGTTGGACTTTTTACCTAATTACTCGAAGATAAAGAATCAAATTAATTATGATAAGAGTTTAATTATTGCTTGTGATGCAGGAACTGTTGAGAGACTTGGTTTTGATTTGCGTGGACGTGATATTCTAAATATTGACCATCATAAAAGTAATACTTATTTTGGTACAGTTAATGTTGTTAATGCTAATGCTGTCTCTGCTTCACAAGTAGCTTATGAACTTTTTAAAGATGAATATCCTATTAATAAAGATATTGCCACCTGTTTCTATACCGCATTGGTCTCGGATACTCAATATTTTACAACAAATAATGTATCACAAGATGTATTTGATGTGGCATCTGAAATTATGAGTTATGGTGTAAATATATCAACGGTTGTTCATAATATTAATCAGCGTCGTTCACTGGCATCTCTTCGTATTTTAAGTTTTACTCTAAATAGTTTAGAGTTAGATTGTAGTGGTAGATTGGCATTTTTATATGCTAGTAGAGATAAGATGTTAGAGGCAGGAGCAGATCTACTGGATACAGTTGGGATTATAGATTATGGGATCTCATTGGCTACGGTAGAGCTTGCAGTTATATTCATTGAAATAGATAAATATATTCGTGTTTCACTTAGAAGTAAAAAGTTAGATGTTTCTACTTTAGCAATGAATTTTGGTGGAGGTGGTCACTATAATGCTTCTGGATTTGAAAGAGAAAATATTACAATGGTTGAGTTAAAAATATTGATAAAAAAAGAAATTAAAGAGAGAGGATTATTGGATGCGTAGAAGAAGAACGTATGGTAGAAAAAAAAGTTCAAATAGTTTAGGAATAGTTATTTTAGGACTTCTAATTGGTGCAGGGGCATATATCTTTACATCACAGGGATTTGAACGTAACCTACCTGTAGTTAAAAGTGATGATTTTATATATTGGAATAGAAAAGACCCTTTAAAAATTAAGGTAGAAGATGATAGTGCATTAAAATCTTATCAAGTTAAAATTAATGATGGAACAAATAAAATTGTAGTAGCCAATGAGGTTATTGCAGAAAATGTTAAAGAGAAAACACTTGGTATTATATATCCTAAAAAAGTTATTGATGGTGTTAGATTAGATCCTAGAGCTAAAAAATTACAAGTTATTGTAGAAGTTACTGATAAGAGTAACTGGAATTTTTTTCAAGGAAATAGTGTTACAAAAGTTATAAATGTTGAAATTGATTATAAACGTCCTGATATTAATATCTTATCTAACTCATATTCTGTAACACGTGGTGGTGTTGGATTGGTTGTTTTTCAGGTAAAAGATAAAGCTTTAAAGAGTTTTTATGTTGAAGCCGATGGAAATAGGTTCAAGGCTCAACCTTATAAAAAAGAGGGATATTATGCAACACTGCTTGTTTGGCCATATAATAAAGAGAACTTTATTGCCAATATTGTAGCAGAAGATAAAGCAGGAAATAAGAGAATTTCTAATATTCCATTTTATCTTTTATCTAGAAAATATAGAACTTCTTGGATGCAGGCAAAAGATAAGTTTATTGATGGAAAAATTTCTGATTTAATCGCTTCTGAACCAGACTATTCAATGATTGATAACAGATTAGAGAAGTTAAAAACAATTAATGAGACAATGAGATTAAAGAATGAAAAATTGATTCACTCTTTAAGTGTAAATGTTTCAGATGAGATGCTACATGAGTGGAAGATTAAGAAGTTTTATCCTCTTAGAAATGCTGCCAAGGTTGCCTCTTTTGGGGATGATAGACACTATTATTATGAAAATAAAGAGAATGAAGTTTCTCGCTCTCAACATGTTGGATTGGACTTAGCAAGTACTAGAATGGCGAAGGTTACAAGTTCAAATGCTGGTACTGTAGTCTATTCAGATTATAATGGAATTTATGGGAATATGCCAATGATTGACCATGGTTTTGGTTTATATACGCTCTATGGACACTGCTCTAATATTTTAGTTAAAACAGGCGATAAGGTTGGTGCAGGTTTTGTTATTGCACAGACAGGTAGGTCAGGTTTGGCACTAGGTGACCATTTGCATTTTGGTATTTTGGTTCAAGGAATAGAGGTACGACCAGAAGAGTGGATGGATAAAAAATGGATACGAGACAATATAGATAAAGTCTTTGATATTGCTAATAAAATGATTGAAGGGGAGTAATAATACTCCCTTTGCCCCTTTCTACACTTCTACTCTCAACACTTCAAAACATTTTAAAATTTATATAGTTAGATACTGTTTCTTTGTAAAATAAACTACTTTAAAATCAAAAAAAAGTTATTTTTAAATCATAAAAATTATATTTATAAGTTAAGAAAATTTTTATATTAGTATAATAAAAATAAAATATTAATAAAGGAATTTTATATGAGTTTAAAGATGAGGCTTTTTTTTATGGCTCTATTTATGGGAAGCATACTTAATGCTTCTGACCCTGTTGTTGAGGTTGTAACATCTTTAACTAAATCAGGAGGGATTTACGGTGATGGTAAATTTAATGTGGTTGGTAATAAAGTTAATGGAAGGGAGATCTGTTCTCAAGAGAATAACAACTCTAATATTGAGCCTGGTTGTGATATGCTCCAAGATACAGGTTATAACAATAATGGTACAGATGATAATCTTACCGATGATTATTATACAGGAGATTTAATTGTAAGAAGTAGTGATATTTTTGAGTTAAAAGTTGGTTGGTCAATACTTAATTCAAATAGCCCTGTTACTCTTACCTCTACACTTCCTGTAGAAGGCTTTAGATGGGAAACTTTACCCTCTAGTTGTAAAGATGGTTCATCTATATCTGCTGATGGATTAACAATGACTTGTGTTCGTAAAGATTATGCTGATGAACCTATTGCTTACTCACAAGATTTGCCTTTTAATATTAAAGTTAAAGCTGGTACTCCTAATAATACAAAAACAGGTTTTATTAAAGTAACTATATCATCGGAGGGTGCAGAAGATAAGAGCGATGACCCTGATGGAGAGTTAACTGTTACCGCTGCACCAAAATGGAATATTCAAAAATCAGTAATTACTTATAACAAATATACCAATGATGATAATGTTTCAGGTTATCGTATTACTTATGGATTTTATCTTGAAGCTGATGAGGTATCAGGCGAAGAAGATACAACTTCTGCTGTTCTTGGAAATGAGGCTTTAGGGAAAAATTTTGAATTGCATTTTACTGATACATTTACTACTCTTGGAGGAGATAAAATTCCAAATTCTGAATTGATTGGATGTCGAATAGGTACTATAACTGGACAGCCTTATCCTTATTATAATAGTGATTATCCTAATAGATCATTAGAGTCAAAATCTGATGATTTAAATTTGAGTTGTAGTCAAGGTGGAGGGTCAGGAGAAGACATAACTGTAGATTATACAGGTATTAATGCATCTTTAAATCATGTTGCTGAAAGAACTTCTTCAGGTGCTATTATCCCTTTAACCAGATTAGTTGTAGCTACAGGGATTATTGACATTTTTGTTCCAGAGGAGGATGTTAAAAATGGAGATGATTTAGGTAACGATACTCATGAGCTTAAGACAAAAAATATAATAACAAGCTTTGATCCAGACTCTATTTCAGAGCAATCAAACTTTAAGGAAGAAGAGGAGAGTACAAAAGATAACGAAGCATTTGTTAATCTTAAATATTATGGACCAGGGTATACCGCAGGTGACTACAATAAATATTTTATAAAAAATATTAATGAAGTTACTTGGCTTGAGACAACAACTTATAAATGGTACTCTGCTGATGGTATGGTTACACCAAATCGGGAGTTTGGTGCAAGAGTTCAGTTATCAAATAGTGGAAATAAAGATTTTAATAACTCTATTCTTTGTGATGTTATTGACTCTAATACTTATGATGTTATTGATATAAAAGGTAAAGAAGATTTACAGGCTATTAAACCTTACTGGAATAGTTCAGAGATGAATTATACAATTGAATATGCTACAGACTATGTTGGTACATGGCCGCCTCCTCTAAATCAAAACAATAGAGATTTGGTTATTAAAGAGTGTACAGATAGTGGAGTTTCATGGTACAGTAATACAGCAGATGCTAGAGCAAATGGTCCTATTACAAAAATACGAATGTCTATACCTGATGGTGTTCCTGGTCATAAAACAGCTGGATTTCTTGTAAATCTTAAGGTTCGTGGAGAAGATTTATCTGGTTCTATTTTACCTAATAATACAAACTTAGTAAATTATATGGCTGTACATGATGATGTTTTGTTTAAATCATCTGACAATAATTGGACAGGAGCAAGTAGAATTTTAAATGAGTATCCAACTGCTGCTTCTGGAGGAAGTTATAAAGCAGATAGAGCTGTTTTAACACGAGCTATTGTTAGAACATTAAAAAATTTATCTGGATCAGTATTTGAACCAGGAGATGAGGTTGGTGTAACCATAGAATCTACATTTACAACAGATAATGAGTTGGGTGAGAAAGATGTTGTTTATGTTACTGAAATGTTAGACTCTGGATTAAACTATATTGTTGGGAGTTCTAATATTGGAGACCCTACTATTGGAAGTTGTGATGATTTGGAAGAGACAGACTCTTTGAAAACTATCTGTACAGATAAGCATCAAATATTAATTTGGAATTTAGGTGAACGAGTAGCAAATGAGGCTCTTCCTGATATAACTTATAAGTTCTCTTTATCTGCAACTGTTTCATCTGGAACAAGCCATACATATACGATTATATCTTCTCCTGCTGATACTTCAAATGTGGATATAAGAAAATCTAATAAGAATATTACAGTATCTATTCCTGCTGAGTTAATTATATCTAAAGAGGTAAATACGCCATTTAGAGAGATTGACCAATCTCCAATTGAGTTTACTACTTTTTTACGAAATGGTTCAAGTACAGATTTAACAGATATAGATATTATTGATATTATTCCATTTAATGGTGATGGAGATGATGGTTTTAAATATTCAGTTGGTTCAACCGTTATTGATAAAAAAAGAGTTGAACCAACCTCTTTTAATGGAACATTGGAGTTTATTGAAGCAAGTGGTGATTATAGTTGTGCTAGTGGAGTAACATGGTTCTACTCTAATGATAAGCCTACTAAAATGGATATATCTCCTGTAGCTAATATTAATAAAAGTGATGGTAATGCAACATGGTGTCAAGGTACAGAAACAGGTCCAGATACTGGATGTGGTTTCTCTAATAAAGATGTAACAGGAATAAGATTAACAGGTCCATCACTAGAGGCTGATGCTTCATGTGCATTTAAAGTATTTTTTAAGCCAAAAGGTAATAAATATGGAGATATCTATACTAATACAGCAGGTGCATTTGCAGAGGGTGTCTCTTTACCTGTTATGTCTAATGATGTTAGTGCAATTGTTCCAACTGTAGCATTAGGAGATTATATTTGGATTGATACCAATGCTAATGGTGTTCAAGATAGTTCTGAAAAAGGTGTTGGTGGAATTAGCTTAGAGCTACTTGACGAGAGTGATGATGTTGTTAAAACTACAACCTCAGATGATAATGGACGTTATCTTTTTGAAGAGTTAACTGTAGATGAAAAATATAAAGTAAGAGCTGTTATTCCATCTTATTACACTTTTTCTCCAAAAGCTCAAGGTGGAGATAATCAAAAAGATTCTGATGTAGATGAGAATGGTGTTACAGATGTTAAAAGTCTGAATTTAAATCAATATTATAAACATTTAGATATTGGTCTAACCTCTAGTTTAAAAATTTCAGGGCGTGTATATACAGTTGGAGATGACAATGGTATAGGAGATACAGAGGTAAAACTTTATAAAGATATTAATAAAGATGGAAAAATTGACTCTGATGATAAACTACTAGAGACAGTAACAATTCCTACTGATGGAACGTATGAATTTACAAATATTTTTAATGGAAATTATGTTGTTGGTATATCTGACCCTAATGCAGTAATTCCTGCTGGATATGAGTTGATTACAAAGAAAGAGAATCTACCAGTTATTGTTGATGGAGATAGTGTATATGATAAAGATTTCCCTTATTCTGTTGGTCCTGATAGTGATGATAAAGTGAGTAGTTCTATTTTAACAACAAAAGGTCCAACTGATATTGTAAATTTATCAGGAACAGATGAAGATGGGAAAATTGTTGCTTTTGTTATTAAATCTTTACCTGACTCAAATGAAGGGAATCTCTATCTATCAGATGGTAGTACAGAGGTAAAAATTGGTGATAAATTAACAGTAGAAGAGGCAGATGGATTAAAATTTGACCCTAAATATGGATTTATTGGAAATGCAATCTTTACCTATTCAGCTGTTGATGATACTGATTTAGAAGACTCTACACCTGCAACTGTAACTATTCCTGTTCATGGACTCTCAAATCTTGGAGATATGGTTTGGTATGACGATAATCAAAATGGTATTCAAGATGATACTGAAAGAGGTGTAAACGGTGTTGAGGTTATACTATATGATAAAGATAATAATGTTCTTAAAGTAGTTGTAACAGATGAAAATGGGAAGTATATTTTTAGAGATTTAGAAGCAGGAACATACAGTGTTGGATTTTCTGATTTACCATCAGGTTATAAAATATCTAAAAAAGATGTAGATGCAGATGATAAAGATTCAGATGTAGATCCTGCAACAGGAAAGAGTGATCCTATTGATTTAGCTATAAACTCTAATGATTTAACTATTGATATGGGTATCTATTCTGATGAACTTTCAGTTATTGGAGATTCTGTCTGGTATGATGATAATAAAGATGGTATTCAAGATGATGATGAACTGGGTGTTAATGGTGTTAAAGTAACACTTTATAAAGGTACTGATGTTGTAGCCAATACAGTAACAGATGTAGGTGGAGCATATATCTTTAGAGGAGTTAAAAATGGAACATATACTATTAAATTTAGCTCTTTACCAAGTGGATATAAGATTACTAAAAAAGATCAAGGTGGAGATGATAGTAAAGATTCTGATGTTGATTTAACAACAGGAAAAACAGGAGATATTGTTGTTTCAACAGCTTCTGTAAATCTTGATGCTGATTTGGGTATCTACTCGGATGATCCATCAATAGCAACACTTGGAGATACTGTTTGGTATGATGATAATAAAAATGGTATTCAAGATATAGAAGAGTTGGGTGTTAATGGTGTTAAAGTTAGCCTCTATAATAAAGATGGAAATGTTGTTAAAACAACAGTAACAGATAGTCGTGGTACATATCTGTTTAGAAATTTGATTGTTGGTACATATAAAGTAGGGTTTAGTTCATTACCCTCAGGATATAAAATCACTCAACAAGATGCAACATCAGAGGATAAAGATTCAGATGTTAACTCTACTACTGCTAAAACAGATGATATTGTTGTAAGTAAAGGTTCTGATAATTTAGATGTCGATATGGGTATCTATTCTGACGGTTTCTTGGTGTCAACAGTTGGAGATACGGTATGGTATGATGATGATAAAGATGGTATTCAAGATGAGACTGAACTTGGTGCAATGGGTGTTAAAGTAACTCTTTATAAAGGTTCTACAGTTATTAAATCAACAGTAACAGATAGCCGAGGAACATATCTATTTAGAGATGTTATCTCTGGTGATTATACTATTGAGTTTACAGATTTACCATTGGGGTATAAAATTTCTCCTAAAACTCAAGGTTCTGATACTTCAAAAGATTCTGATGTTGTTGTATCAACAGGAAAGACAGATACCATTACAGTTGATGCAGGTTCTAATAATTTAGCTGTGGATATGGGTATCTACTCAGATTCAGATTTAATCTCATCTATTGGAGATACAGTTTGGTATGATGATAATAAAGATGGTATTCAGGATTCAACAGAGCTTGGTGCAGAGGGTATAAAGGTTACGCTTTATGACAGTAATGATAAAGTTTTAAAGACAACATTAACCAATGCTAAAGGGACATATCTTTTTAGAGATTTATTAGCAGGAGATTACACGTTAGAGTTTAGCTCTTTACCTTCTGGGTATAAGATCTCTCCAAAAGATAATGGTGGAACAGAGGTAACTGATTCAGATGTGAATGTAACAACATCAAAAACAGATACGATTAGTTTGGCTAAATCAACACATTATATGGATGTTGATATGGGTATTTACTCTGATAAGCTTTCTACATTAGGAGATACTGTTTGGTTTGATATTGATAAAGATGGAGTTCAGGATAGTGAAGAGTTAGGTGTATCTGGAGTCAAAGTAACCTTATATAAGGGTTCTTCTGTAGTTCAAAGAACAATTACAGATGATAAAGGTTCATATATTTTTAGAAATCTTACTAATGGAAATTATACGGTAGAGTTTTCTAATTTGCCAAGTGGATATAAAATATCTCCACAAAATTCAAAAGATGCAACAGAAGAGAGTGATTCCGATGTAGATGTAAAAACAGGAGTTAGTGATGAAGTTACAGTAACTATTGGTTCAAATAATCTTGATATTGATATGGGTATATACTCAGATGAACTCTTAACAATTGGAGATACAGTTTGGTATGATGACAATAAAGATGGAATTCAAGATGTAGAAGAGAAGGGTGCAGAGGGAATTAAAGTTACTCTATTAAAAGATGGAAAAGAGTTTAAGAGTACCGTAACCAATGCAAGTGGAACATATATCTTTAGAGATTTGTTAGAGGGGACATACAGTGTTAAATTTACAAATTTACCAAATGCCTATAAGATTTCTCCAAAAGATAATGGTGGAACAGAGGTAACTGATTCAGATGCAGACCCAAAAACAGGAATTACAGACGAGTTTAAAGTAGCTATTGGTTCAAATAATCTAGATG
>Ga0256827_10001095_pt1 | contig 17115 bp, 17 predicted proteins | sample CV84metaG_FD_185977 | JGI IMG/M metagenome (GOLD analysis project Ga0256827, IMG submission 185977) | Hydrothermal vent microbial communities from East Pacific Rise, Pacific Ocean - CV84 | ecosystem: Environmental > Aquatic > Marine > Hydrothermal vents | place: Pacific Ocean: East Pacific Rise... | reverse complement strand
CTCTTATCTGATGTTACAAGTGATGATGAGGTAATAACTCAAGCTTTAACTTTTGTAGCAACAGCAAATGCAATTTCATATACAGGAGCAAAGCCAATATTTCTAGATGTTGATTTAGATACTATGGGTTTAAGTCCAAATGCTATAAAAATATTTTTAGAGCATAATTGTAAATTAGAAAATGGAAAATGTATTAACCAAAACACAAACAAGCAAATAAAAGCTTGTATTCCAATGCATACTTTCGGACATAGTTGTAAAATAGATGAAATTATAGAAATTTGTGACAAATGGAATATTTCTGTTGTTGAAGATTCAGCTGAAAGTTTAGGAACTACTTATAAGAATAAACATACTGGAACTTTTGGTAGATTCGGGATATTTAGTTTTAATGGAAATAAAATTATTACAAGTGGTGGAGGTGGAGTGATTGTTACGGATAATGAAGAGTTAGCAAAAAAAGCTAAACATTTAACAACGACCGCCAAAATACCTCATCGCTGGGAATATATTCACGATGAAATAGGTTTTAATTACAGAATGCCAAATCTAAATGCCTCATTGCTTGTTGCCCAACTTGAAAATTTAGAACTTTTTATTTCTAAAAAAAGAGAACTAGCTAAAACATATTTTTATTTGTTTCAAGATATAGAGAATATTCATTTTGTACAAGCACCTGAAAATTCAAAATCAAACTATTGGCTTCAATCTATAATATTAAAAGATTTAGAGAATAGAAATGAATTTTTGGAATTTACAAATAAAAATGGAGTTATGACAAGACCAATTTGGCAACTTATATCAAATTTAGAAATGTTTCAAAAGTGTCAAACAGATAAATTAAAAAACTCTAAATATTTTTCAGAAAGAGTGGTAAATATACCTAGCAGTGTAATATTATGAATAAAGAAAAAAAAGAAATTATACTAATTGGTGGTGGAGGTCATTGTCATTCAGTTATTGATGTTATAGAAGTAGAAAATAAATTTACTATTTGTGGAATAATTGATAAAAAAGAGATGATAGGAAAAAAAATACTTAGTTATCCTATTATTGGAACAGATAACGATTTAGAAATACTGAGAAAGAAATATCAATATGCTTTTGTTACAGTTGGTCATATAAAATCTAATAATATTCGAGTTAAATTATTTAATATATTAGAAACTCTAAATTATGAAATACCTATTATAAAATCTCCTTTGGCTTATGTTTCAAAACATACAAAAATAGAAAAAGGAACTATAATAATGCATCATTCACTCATTAATACTAATGCTAAAATTGGTAAAAATTGTATAATAAATAGCAAAGCATTAATTGAACACGATGTAATTATCGAAAATAATTCTCATATTAGCACAGGTGCAATTATTAATGGGGGGACACTTGTAAAAGAAAACACTTTTATAGGTAGTAATAGTGTTTCAAAAGAATATATAGAAATAAATAGTTTTGTAAAAGCTGGAAGTTTAGTAAAATGAATACATTTATTATTGCAGAAGCGGGTGTAAATCATAATGGAAGTATTAGCTTAGCTAAAAAACTTATCGATGTTGCTGTTGAATCAGGTGCAGATGCTGTTAAATTTCAAACATTTAAAGCTGAACAACTAGTTTCTAAAAATGCAGAAAAAGCAGAATATCAAAAGGAAACAACAGATTCTAAAGAGTCTCAATTTCAAATGATAAAAAAATTAGAGCTTGATTTAGAAACTCATAAAGAATTAATAGGTTACTGTAATTCAAAAAATATTATGTTTCTTTCAACTCCTTTTGACTTAGAAAGTATAGATTTACTAAATAATTTGGGTTTAAAAATATTTAAAATTCCTAGTGGTGAAATTACAAATTTGCCATATCTACAAAAAATTGGACAATTTAGCAAACAAGTGATTCTTTCAACTGGAATGTCAGATATTGGTGAAATTGAAGATGCCTTAGATATTTTAATTAGTTCAGGAACTAAAAAAGATAACATTACAGTTCTTCATGCAAATACAATGTATCCAACTCCAATAGAAGATGTTAATTTGAAAGCTATGGTAACTATTGGGAATACTTTTAATATTGCTTACGGATATAGCGACCATACTTTAGGAATTGAAGTTCCTATTGGGGCTGTTAGTTTAGGAGCAACTGTAATTGAAAAACATTTCACTCTTGATAAAAATATGGACGGACCAGACCATAAAGCAAGTTTAGAACCTAATGAGTTAAAAGAGATGGTAAAAGCTATCAGAAATATTGAGTTAGCTTTAGGTAATGGAATTAAAAAACCATCAAAAAGTGAAATCCCAAATATTGAAATTGCAAGAAAATCTATTGTTGCAAAAACTTCTATAAAAATAGGTGAAGCTTTTTCAGAAAAAAATATTACTGTCAAAAGACCAGCTGGAGGAATTTCTCCGATGAGGTGGAATGAAACTATTGGCAAAAAAGCAGTTAAAGATTTTGAAATTGATGAAAAGATAGTGTTATGAGAAAAATAGCAGTCGTCACTGGAACTCGTGCAGAATATGGGTTGCTTTTTTGGTTAATGAAAGAGATTGAAAAAGATAAAAATCTTCAACTTCAAGTTATTGTAACAGGAATGCATCTGTCTCCCGAATTTGGTTTAACTTATAAAGAAATTGAAAAAGATTTTAAAATTGATAAAAAGATTGAGATGCTTTTATCTTCTGATACTCCCGTTGGAATTTCAAAATCTATGGGTTTAGCTCAAATATCTTTTTCTGAAGCTTATCAAGATTTAAAACCTGATATTTTAGTTGTATTGGGAGATAGATATGAAATTTTTTCTGCTGTTGCTTCCGCAATGATTTCAAATATTCCTATTGCTCATCTTCACGGAGGAGAAGCAACAGAAGGATTAATTGATGAACCTATTAGACATAGTATTTCTAAAATGTCTCATTTACATTTTGTAGCAACAAAAGAATACCAAAATAGAGTAATTCAATTAGGTGAGCAACCTCAAAATATTTTTAATGTTGGCGGTTTAGGACTCGATAATATTAACAAATTAACACTTTTATCAAAAAAAGAGTTTGAAAAATCTATCAATTTTAAATTAAAGAAAAGAAATTTTATTATTACTTTTCACCCTGTTACATTAGAAAATAATTCTCAAGAACAATTTCAAAATCTTCTTGATGTTTTAGATAACTTAAAAGATGTCGGTTTAATTTTTACAAAAGCAAATAGTGATACTGATGGAAGAGTTGTAAATAAAATGATTGATTCTTTTGTTAATATTAGAAAGCAAAAAAGTGTAGCTTTTAGCTCTTTAGGTCAGTTACGATATTTATCAGCTTTACAATATATTGATGCTATGGTAGGTAATAGTTCAAGTGGTTTAGCAGAAGCTCCAACATTTAAAATTGGAACAATAAATATTGGAAATAGACAAAAAGGTAGAATAAAAGCTACAAGTATAATTGATTGTAAGCCAACTAAAAAGAAAATTTCAAAAGCTTTTGATAAACTATTTTCTAAAAAATTTACAGATTCATTAAAAAGAGTTGAAAATCCATATGGAAATGGTGGGGCAAGTAAAAGTATCAAAAAAGTATTAAAAAATATAAAATTAGATGGAATAATTTTAAAAAAATTTTATAACTTGGAGTTTAATTGAAAATATTATTTATAGGCACTGTTGAATTTTCTTTAAATGCTTTGGAAAAATTAATAGATATTCAAGCAGATGTAGTTGGAGTATGCACAAAAAAATCTTCAAATTTTAATAGTGATTATGCAGATTTAACACCTATTTGTAACAATAATAATATTCCTTATCAATTTGTTAATGATATAAATTCAGAAGATAATATAAGTTGGATTAAAAAATTAAATCCTGATATTATTTTCTGTTTTGGTTGGTCTGCTTTAATAAAAGAACAATTATTAAATTTACCTAAGTTAGGAATTATTGGTTATCATCCAGCTCAATTACCATATAATCGTGGTCGCCACCCTATAATCTGGGCACTAGCTTTAGGTTTAAAAAAAAGTGCATCAACTTTTTTCTTTATGAAAAAAAATGCTGATGATGGAGATATTTTATCTCAAAAAGAATTTCAAATTCTTTTTAAAGATAATGCAAAATCACTTTATAGTAAAGTTACAAAAATTGCTTTAAAACAGATAGAAATATTTGTTCCGCAATTAGAAGCAGAAAGTTTTATAAAGATAAAACAAAATCATTCTATTTCAAATACTTGGAGAAAAAGAAGTGCAAGAGATGGTATTATAGATTTTAGAATGAGTAGCATTGCTATTTATAATTTAGTTAGAGGTTTGACTAAACCTTATATTGGAGCAAGTATTTTTTATAAAGAAGTAGAGATAAAAATATGGAGAGTAGAAATTATAGAATTAAATAATTCTGAAAATATAGAGTATGGAAAAATATTAGATGTTCAGAACGATATTATTACTATAAAGACTTATGATAATGCAATTAAGATAATTGAGCATAATTTTATTAATCTACCTAAAATTGGAGAATATTTATGAAAAATAAAGTATTAGTAATAGCTGTTCATCCTGACGATGAGACTTTAGGTTGCGGAGGAACTCTATTAAAACACAAATCAGAAAAAGATGAAATCCATTGGTTAATTTGTACTGATATAGATAAAAATAATATATATTTTAATATAAGACAAAAAGAGATAAAGAAAGTAGCTTCATTATATAATTTTAATTCAACCATTAATTTAAAGTTAAAAACTATGCAAGTTGATGAATATAGTATGAGTGATTTAATTTCTAAAATTTCAAAAGTAATAAAAGATATCAAACCAAATATTATATATTTACCCTTTAAAGGAGATGTTCATTCTGACCATAGGAAAATATTTGAAGCAAGTTTTAGCTGTACAAAATCTTTTAGGTATCCATTTATAAAAAAGATATATATGATGGAAACTTTAAGTGAAACAGAATTTGCACCAAGTACAAAAGAAGATAACTTTGTACCAAATACTTTTATAGATATTAGTAAGTTTATGGATAAGAAAATTAAAATAATGAAAATTTTTAAAAGCGAAATTGCTAAACATCCATTTCCAAGAAGTATAAAAAATTTAAATTCATTAGCTACTTTACGAGGAGCTTCAGCTAATTGTAAATATGCTGAAAGCTTTATATTATTAAAGGAAATAAATTGAAAGAATTTCAACATTTGTTAATCTTACCCACCTCATCAATAAAGGAAGCCTTACAGCTTTTAAATAAAAGTGGGATTCAGATATTATGTATTGTAGAAAATGGAAAACTACTTGGAACTTTAACTGATGGAGACATTAGAAGAGGTCTATTAAATAATTATAACTTAGATTCTTCATTGGAAAATATCTTTTTTAAAACTCCTCTTATCTTTAGAAAAAATGTAGATAATAAAAAAGAAATTATAAAATTAGCAAAAAAAAGAAAGATTAATTATATTCCAGTAGTAGATTCAGAGAATAATTTATTAGAAATTGAAACCATTTCAGATTTATCAAATATTGCAATTAAGAAAAACAGAGTGGTTTTAATGGTTGGAGGTCTTGGTACTCGCTTAAAACCTTTAACAAATAATATTCCTAAACCTATGTTAAAAGTTGGAGGAAAACCAATTTTAGAAACAATCATATCTAATTTTAAAAAATATGGTTTTATAAATATTATTCTAAGTGTGAATTATAAATCTGAAATTATTAAGAATTATTTTAAAGATGGTTCAGATTTTGGAGTAAATATTGAATATATTGATGAAACTCAAAGAATGGGAACAGCAGGAGCATTAAGTTTAATGCGGGATAAATTAAAAGATGAACCATTTTTTGTAATGAATGGAGATTTATTAACAGATATTAATTTTAATAATATGCTTGATTTTCATATTTCAGAAAAAGCTACTGCAACAATGGGAGTAAGAGAGTATAAGTACCAAATCCCTTATGGAGTTGTTAATGTCGAGAATAGTATGATTTCATCAATTCAAGAAAAACCTTTTAAGAGTGTTTTTGTAAATGGTGGAATTTATGTTTTAAATCCTAAGACTTTACAATATATACCTGATAATCAATTTTTTGATATGCCTACACTATTTGAAGAGATGATTAAAGAAAAATCTAAAACTTTATCTTTTCCAATTCACGAATATTGGTTAGATATTGGACGAATTGAAGAATTTGAAAAAGCAAATAGTGAATTTAAGGAAACGTTTGATGTATAACAATAAAACTTTTTTAGCAATTATTCCAGCAAGAGGTGGTAGTAAGGGATTACCTAAAAAAAATATCAAAGAATTATGCGGTAAGCCTTTAATTGCTTGGAGTATTGAAGCTGGATTAAAAAGTAAATATATAGATGAGGTTATGGTAACTACTGATTATCAAGATATTGCTAAAATAGCGAAAGAAAATGGTGCATCTGTACCATTTTTAAGACCTGCTGAACTATCAACTGATACAGCAACTTCATTTGAAGCAATTAACCATACAATAGAATTTTATAGAGATAATTTAAAAAAAGAATTTGATTATATTATTTTGCTTGAACCCACATCACCTTTACGAGAAGATAGGGATATAGATAAAGCTATTACATTATTATTAAATAGTAATGCAGATTCTATTGTAGGTATTTCTAAAACAGAAGATCAAAATCCAGCTTTTCTAATAAATAAAAATCAAAATAATTTTATAAGTGGTTATGAAAATAAACATATTAAGGTGCTAAGAAGACAAGATATAAAAGATGTATATTTTTTTGAAGGCACTATTTATATATCTAAAACTGATGTTTTGCTAAGTCAAAAAACTTTTTATCATAACAACACAATTGGATATGAAGTTCCAAAATATAAATCTCTTGAAATTGATGATGAATATGATTTCATAATGGTAGAAGCTATTATGAAGTATAAAGGATATAAATTAAGATGACTTATCAAGATAGATTATTAAAAGCAATTCCAGGTGGAGCTCATACTTATAGTCGAGGATATGACCAATATCCTATTAATGCTCCGCAAATATTAAAACGAGGTAAAGATGCTTATATCTATGATATGGATGAAAATAAGTATTTAGATTATGGTATGGCTCTTCGTGCTGTTAATTTGGGTTATGCAAATGAAGAAATAAATCAATCTGCTATAAAACAGATGGAGTTTGGTAATAATTTAACAAGAGCAAGTTCAATAGAGTTGGAAGCAGCAGAACTTTTGATTGAGACTATTGATAGTGTAGATATGGTCAAATTTACAAAGAATGGCTCAACAGCCACAACAGCTGCTATAAAACTTTCTCGTGCTTATACAAATAGAATGATGATTGCACGATGTGAAGAACAGCCTTTTTTATCTTATGATGATTGGTTCATAGGTTCAACATCTATAACAAGAGGAATTTCTGCAAAAGATATTAAAAACACAAAGCTTTTTAATTATAACAATATAGAATCTCTTGAAAAACTTTTTAATGATTATCCAAATAAAATTTCTTGTGTCATTTTAGAACCTGCAACAACAGAACATCCAAAAGATAATTTCTTACATAAGGTAAAAGAATTATGTCATAAAAATGGTGCTGTGTTTATCTTAGATGAGATGATTACAGGGTTTAGATGGAATCTAAAAGGAGCTCAACATTATTATAATATTGAAGCAGATTTATGTACATTTGGAAAAGCTATGGCAAATGGATTTTCTGTTGCTGCCGTAGCAGGGAAACGAGAAATTATGGAATTAGGTTCAATTGAATTTCAAGGAAGAGAAAGACTTTTTTTACTGTCTACAACACACGGTGCAGAAATGAATGGTTTGGGTGCATTTGTTCAATCAATTAAATTTATTAAGAGAAATAGTGTTATTGAACATATTTGGGATTATGGTAAAAAGTTAATAGATATGATGAATACAATAGCAAAAGAGTATGATATTGAAGAAAGTTTTGTAGCAGGTGGAATAGAGTGTAGCCCTTACTATTTAACTTTTGACAAAAATGGTGAGAACTCTTTAGGATTAAGAACTCTATTTGCACAAGAGATGATTAAAAATGGAGTGATGATGCCTTGGATAGCATTAAGTTATTCTCATGGAGAAAAAGAGCTAGAATTAACAAAAAAAGCTTTAGAAAATACCTTTAAAGTTTATAAAAAAGCTGTTGATGAAGGATTTGAAAAATATCTAATTGGAGATGTTATCAAACCAGTTTTTAGAAAGTATAATTAGTGAAAATAGCCACAGTATCCTTAAATCAAATTTGGAAAGATAAAAACAGTAATTTGAAGAATTCTACTAAATATATAAAGCTAGCATCTAAGAATAAAGTTGATTTAATTATTTTTCCAGAAATGACTTTAACAGGTTTCTCCACAGATGTTAATGTAATTTCTGAAACTTTTAAAGATTCTTTTACAATTTTAAGTTTTCAGACACTTGCAAAAAAATATAACATAGCAGTTATTTTTGGAGTTGTTCTAACACATAAACATAAAACTTTCAATAAAGCAATTTTTATTAACAAAAAAGGTAGTATCTTAAATAGATATATAAAGATACACCCATTTAGTTTGACAAAAGAGGAAAAATTTTTTAAAGCTGGAGAAAGATTAGAAATAGTAAAATTTAAAAACTTAAAAATTGGATTAACTATATGCTATGACTTACGATTTCCTGAATTATATACAGCTTATTCTGATAAAAATAGTGATATTATAATTAATATTGCAAATTGGCCTAAAAAAAGAGTTAAACATTGGAATTCTCTTTTAAAAGCAAGAGCTATTGAAAATCAAATGTTTATTATTGGTGTAAATAGAGTTGGTGTTGATGGAAATAATTTAGAATATAAAGAAAGTAGTAATATTTATAATGCTAATGGAGAGAAATTAAATTACCTATTATATAAAGAAATGAAAATTTTTAAAATTAATCAAAAATGGACAAAAGAATTTAAAAAAAGATTTAATACTACACATGATAGAAAGCTTGAACTATATAGGAGTTTTTATGCTAAAAAATAAAGTTATTGTTATAACAGGTGGAGCTGGTTTGCTTGGTCAAGAATTTGTAAAAGCAATTGTAAAGGATGGTGGAATGCCAGTTATTGCAGATATTGATGAGGTTGAAGGAAATAAATTAAAAACATCATCAGTTGATTTTATTCAAATGGATATAACTTCAAAAGAATCTATTAAAAATGCAATTTCTGTTTTAGAAAAAAAATACAATAGAATTGACGGATTAGTTAATAATGCTTATCCACGAAATAAAAACTATGGTCAGCATTTTTTTGATGTTGAATATAGCGACTTTATAGAGAATGTAGGTCTTAATTTAGGAGGTTATTTTTTAACTTCTCAACAATTTGCTAAACAGTTTCAAAAACAAGGTTATGGAAATATTATTAATATTTCTTCAATTTATGGAGTTATTGCTCCAAAGTTTGAAATATATGATAATACAAATATGACTGTTCCAATTGAATATTCAGCTATTAAATCAGGTTTAATCCATATAACAAAATATATGGCTAAATATTTTAAAGGTATGAATATTAGAGTAAATGCAATTAGTCCAGGAGGTATTTTTGATAATCAACCTCAATCTTTTTTAAATAACTATTCAAAAGAGTGTTTAAATAAAGGTATGCTTGAACCTCAAGATATTTCAGGAACTTTGATATATTTGCTTTCAGATATGAGTAAATATGTAAATGGTCAAAATATTATAGTAGATGATGGGTTTGTATTATAAACATTGATTAAAAGAATTATGAATTATGCTATATTTGCAATATTAACAGCAGGAATAAATTTCCTAACTATTATATATATGACAAGAAATATGACACCTGAAGAATTTGGTATGATTGGTATATTTATAGCTATAATATATTTATTACCACAATTAATATCATTTTCTGCGATAGGTTTAGTTTCAATAAATAAAAGTAAGATGAATGAAACTAACTTTTTAAATTTCTCTCAAACATATATATCATTTAGTATATTTATATTTATATTAGTGTTTATAGTTTTTCTGATTTTTATTAGTTTATTTGGTGAGTATATTTATATATTTGTACCTATTATTGCATTCATTCAATATCTTGCATTATTTCATAATGCTGAACTAATACAAGATAGCAGGAGTACTAGGTTTAGCATATATAGATTATCATTATCTATAATTTCTTTTGTATTCACTTTTATATTAATAGAATATCTTAATATGACTTGGGATGGTAGGCTTTTTTCTATTTTAATAAGTGAATTAATCATATTGTTAATAATGCTAAAGTATTCATTTATTACATTACATAAATTCAACTTTAATTATAATGGAATTCATTTTAAAGAATATATCTATTTTGGATTTCCACTTTTGTTTGGTTTAGTAGCAGGATGGTTATTAAATCAAGGAGATAGATTTATAGTCTTACATTTTTTTACTCTGAAAGAAGTTGGGATTTATACTCTTGCTTACAGTATAGGAACTATTGTCAATGTTGTTAATCAAGCTATGATAAATGCCATTACTCCTACTTTATATCGTTATCTTAATAAAAAAGAAGGATATAAAATAGTGCGAAACATCAATATTTATTATTCTATAATAATATTATCTATATCCCTATCTATTGGGCTCTCTTCTTACTGGTATATTCCATTAATATTTGGAGAACAGTATATCAATAGTTCAGATATTATATTATTTATTTCTCTTGCATTTGCATTTAATGGAATGTATAGAATTACGGGAGGAGTTATAGCTTTTTATAAAGAAAATAAACTTCAGATGAAATTATTATATATATCTGCAATTATCAATATAATAATATCAATTTTATTAATACCAATATTTAATATTCTATCTCCTGCAATAGGAACATTAATTGCTTATATTTTTTTAGTATATTTTAGCTATAAATATAGTTGGCATATTTTAAAAAAGGAAGAACAGTGTTAGATTTTACACTAAATTTTTTATTATTAATAAAGTTAGATCTACTTTTAATGAAATTCATGAGCTTAATTAATAGAATGCATATTAAAAGATATGAAATTAAATCAAATCAAAAAATAAAATTTGTTTCTCAGGGAGAAGGAGGGCTAAATATAGTGGGAGATATAAATAATTTTAAAATAGCGGAAAGCAGTCATTTAAAGTCTAATACATATATAGAGTGTATAGGTAAAGTTGAGATTGGAGAGTATTTTCATACAGGAAAAGATTTAATAATATTATCAACTAATCATAATTATGAAAGTTCTAAAATACCTTACAATGAGACCTATATTAAAAAACAGGTTATTATAAAAGATTTTGTTTGGTGTGGAATAGGTGTTAAGATTTTACCGGGAGTTACCATAGAAGAGGGAGCTATTATAGGAATGGGTTCTGTTGTAACTAAGGATATTCCAAAATATGCAATAGTTGGAGGAAATCCTGCAAAGATTATTAAATATAGAAACATAGATCAATTCAAACAGCTAAAGAAAGAGGGGAAATATTATTAATGACAGACATTGTATTATTTTCTCAAGCACCAGCTGATATTCAATATGTATTAAGCTTGTATGATAAATATAAAAATAAATACAGTATAAAAATAATCGTAGTTAATGTGAAAAACAACTTTAAATTTTTTAAACAATTGAATCTAAGTGTAAAACTGTATTTTTTTCCATTAATTGGCTATAAAAATATAGTTTTTTTTATAAAAAATATTTTTCTTATGAACAGAGAATATTCTATTTTGTTTCAAAAGATGTCTAAAGCAAAAATTTATTTTTTTTCTAATAATTATGATTATGTAACAGCATTTTTCATAGAAAAACTTCAAATCAATAATAGTATATATTTTACTGATATATATGATATTAATGGTAAAGAAATTAACAACACTAGAAATCTTTTAAAAAAAATTTTAGTTAAATTATTACTTGGTATAAATATTAAATTTTTTAAGATAGGCGATGTTTTTGCATATCAATATTTATATAATAAGCAATATATTACTAAAGTAGTAATTAATATTGATAACTCTAGACTAGAAATGTATAAATATAAAGTCAATAGTTTAAATGTAGAAAAAGAAAAATTATTACTATTTGAATCTAATGGAGAGCAAGATACTAGTTTTTTACATTATAAAGAAGATTTAGACTCTATTTTAACAATATTAGAACATAAATATATTATTTATATAAAAGCTCATCCAAGATTAGGATATAGTAAAGTATTGAATAAGTATAAGCATGTTAAATACATAGAAGATTTCATTCCATCAGAACTAATTAATACAAAACAATTCTCAATAATATTAGGTATTGATAGTACTGCAATTGCTACAAGCAGACATTCAAATATTTATAGTTTATTAGATATATTTGCATATAAAAATATTAAGAGAAAAGAATATTTACGACAATATTTAGATAAATTATCAAATGGAAGAATTAATTATATTGATAATATTGGAGATGTAAAATAAATATGGGTATATTTTTATATATAATTCTAATTATTTTAGGTGCATTGTATGTAACAAAGCCTAAAAAACAATTATTTTATTTTTATTTTATTGTAATAATAATATTTATTATTACAATAAGAATTTATCCAAAAGGGGTAGATTTTGTAGAATACTATAGATATTTACATTATTTTACTTTTGATTTTAGGCATATTCGTGAATTTGTATATTTTTTTATTAGTTTTAATATCTTTAATGTTATTAATAATGAAATTATTACATTTATATTATTAGATGTAATTTGGGTATTAATTTTATTTAAAATACAACAACAATTACATTTAGAATTTAATTCTAAAAATCATATTTTTTTTGTAATTATTTTCACAAGTTTTCCTTTATTCTTTGGATATGAAAATATATACAGACAACTATTTGCAGAAATATTTTCATTATATGCATACAGCATAAGAACACAAAGTATTAATAAATCTAATTTATTTTTTATATTAGCCATCTTCTCACACAATACAGCTTTGGTAATATTACCATTATTAATGATTAGAAAAAACTTTAACTTTTCTATAAAAATAAGAGTTTTAACTTCTACAGGTTTATCTATAATTTATATATTATTATTTGAAATTGCATCTCAATATAAGTCAGGACATGAAACGGGATTAAATATGGGAATATTTTATTTACTTATTTTTACTATTTTAGTCTATATCTTTATTATAAAAAATAACTTTAATATAATTACCTTTATTGATAAGTTTCCAAGTTTATACATAGGTTTAATATTAATATTAAGTTTGGTATTGTTGCCAATAGGTAATATGGTTGTAGAAAGAATAGGAATGTTTTTTTTAATATTTGTTATATATGACTTATATGCTTATTCTTTTAATATAACGAATAAATACAAACAAGTATTATTTAGACTAAATCTATTGTTGCTATTTTCTTTACCTGTCATATTATTTCAGAGCTCTAGAAATATGCTGTAAAAATAAAGGATATATATGAAAAAAATAAATTTAAAACACAAAAGTAACCCATTTATCCTAAATCATTTTATGAAATTATTAACATATTCGTTTATTGAAATTGATAATATCAATTTTGTTTTTAATATTTTATGCTTTAATTCACATATTTACAATAAGAAAATTATATTATGATATATATAATAGTCCCAACATTTGGTAGAATTAAAGAAACAAAAAATTTTATAAATGCTATACAAAATCTTCTATTAGATTCATATCTAATTGTCATTATAGACGATCATCCTGAAAATATTACCTTTAAGGCTATAAAAGAAATAAATAATATTAGAATTATTATGTCTAATAATGAGCTTTGGTGGGTAGGCTCAATTAATTTAGGTATAAATATATTATTTAATGACTATTTAATTAATAAAAATGATATTATTATTTTTGCAAATAATGATGTTATCATCACAAAATATAATTTTGACATAATGTATAAATCATTACAAAAAAATGCAAATCAAATTATCCACCCTCGTACATTTGACCAGAATGGTAAAGAAGTTTCAAGTGGTACAAAAATTATTAATTATTTCCCCTATATTACAAGACATCCTATTAATTTTAAAGAAATAAAAAGTGAGATAGATATGGGAACTGCTAGATTTTTAATGATGTCAGGTCAAACTCTTAAAAAAGTAGGTTATATAAATAAATCATTAATCCAATATTTAGGAGACAATGATTTTACTTTAAAAGCTAAAAAACTACATAATATTAATAGTTATATTCTTAGAGATGCAATATGCTTATTAGATGACACAGAAACAGGATCTAAAAATAATAATATTAATAATATTAATGAATTATTTCAAAGTTTCAGATCAATAAAATCTCCTAATAATATTAAATATAGGTATTTATTCTTCAAAGAGCATTTTAATGGTCTCTTTTCATTTTTTATTACAATGTCAATGACAATTAATAGTATTATCAAGTTTATAATAAGAAAAATTATATGACATCTATCATAACTCCATCTTATAATTCAGCTAGGTTTATTGATATAATGATTAAATCAGTATTAAATCAAACATATAAAAATTGGGAATTAATAATTGTAGATGATTGCTCAAGAGATAGTTCGATAGAAATTATAGAATCATATGCAAAGCAAGATAGTAGAATTCATTTAATAACATTAGAAAACAATAGTGGTCCAGCAATAGCAAGAAATATAGCTATTGAGAAAGCCCAGGGGAAATATATAGCTTTTTTAGATAGTGATGATATTTGGATATCTAATAAATTAGAAAAACAAATTAACTTTATGGAAAGTAAACAAATAAGCTTCTCTTTTTCATCTTATCAAATTATAAATGAAGATGGAAAGTATCTAAAAACATTTTATATTAAAGAAAGTAAAATTAATTACTTTGATTTACTGAAAACAAATTCAATAGGTTGTTTAACAGCTATTTATAATCAACATACTTTAGGCAAAATATATATGCCGATAATAAAGAAAAGACAAGATTATGGTTTGTGGCTAAAAATCTTAAAAAAAATAGATTATGCTTATGGAATTCAAGAACCATTAGCAAAATATAGAATTCATAAAAATTCTATATCTGCCAATAAGTTAAAAGCCTCTCAATATCAATGGAAAATATATAGAGAAGTTGAAAAGTTTAATATATTAAAAAGTATATATTACTTTGTTCAATATGCTTACTATGGTTTTATGAAATACAAATAAGGAAAGAATAGATGAAAAATAAAATAAAAGTTGCACTAATTACAGGAATTACAGGACAAGATGGAAGTTATTTAGCAGAATTTCTTCTTAAAAAAGGCTATATTGTTCATGGAATAAAAAGACGAACATCTCTTTTTAATACAGATAGAATTGACCACCTGTACCAAGACCCGCATATAGAAAACAGAAATTTTATTCTTCATTTTGGGGATATGACAGACTCAATGAATATCACAAAAATTATTCAAGAAGTTCAGCCTGATGAAATTTATAATTTAGCGGCAATGTCTCATGTTGCAGTTAGTTTTGAGACTCCAGAATATGTAGCAAATGCTGACGGAACAGGAACACTCCGAATTTTAGAAGCCGTTAAACTTTTAGGATTGACAAAAAAGACTAAAATTTATCAAGCTTCAACTTCAGAACTTTACGGAAAAGTTCAAGAAACACCACAAAGTGAAACAACCCCTTTCTATCCTCGCTCACCTTATGCCGTAGCTAAAATGTATGCTTATTGGATTACTGTAAATTATCGTGAAGCTTACGGAATGTTTGCATCAAATGGAATCTTATTCAATCACGAGAGCCCAGTGCGTGGGGAAACATTTGTTACAAGAAAAATTACAAGAGCAGTTTCAAAAATAGTTTTAGGTTTGCAAGATCAACTTTATCTAGGAAATCTTGATGCGAAACGAGATTGGGGACATGCGAAAGATTATTGTGTTGATTTAAAAACAGAAATTTTAACAACTCAAGGATTTAAGCGAAGAGAAGAGATTAGCATTGGAGATACAGTTATTAACTTTAATAGCGATACTAATATTTGGGAGCACGACACCATTACAAAAATTTATGATGTTGAGTATGAAGGAAATATGTATCAATTTAATGGCAATGGATTAGATTTTAGATGTTCTGCAAACCATAGAATTTTATACAAGCGAAAAACTAAGAAACATAAAGCTTGGAATGACTTAACTTGGAAAGAAGCAACTGCTAAAGAAATTTATTCAATATATTCTGATAAATCCTTATCTACTAAATATGATTTTTGTTTTCCTGGGTTTGAGGGATTGAACAAAGAGATAACAACTATTTTTGATGTTTCAGATGATTACCTAAAATTAATAGGTTATGTAGTTTCAGAAGGTCATTTATCTATTGCTAAGAAAATTGGTGGAGGTATGGTTCTCTCTGTTAGTCAATCAAAGAAAAAATATTATAGTGAATTGAAATCAATTTTAACAAATTTAAATTTATCTTATAGAGAAGTTGAAAGACCAGATGAGGTGGTTGAATTTATTTTTAAAGCCGAAAGTAGAGATGCAATTTTAGAGTATTTTGATAGTTTTGATATTCACCAACTTCCAAATTTTATATACCAATTATCAAAACCTAAGTTAGAAGTTTTATATAAATCTATGATGAATGGTGATGGATATTGGGCAGGCTTACAATATACATCTAAAAGAAAAAAATTAATTCAACAATTTGCTGATATTGTTTCTATGATAGGATACAGAAGTAAGTTAGCACAAAGAAAGTCAGGTGTTTATGTGCTTCAAATATTTTCACAAGCTCGAAAAAGTGTAAATAACTTTGTTACTGAAATTACAAAAGAGCAAACTTCTGAAAATATCTGGTGTGTTGAAACTGAGCATAATAAAACAATTATTACAAAAAGAAATGATACTGTTTTTGTTTCAGGTAACTGCCAAATGATGTGGATGATTTTACAAGCTGATAAACCCGAAGATTGGGTAATTGCAACAGGTAAAACTACAACAGTTCGAGATTTTGTGAAGTTTTCTTTTCAGTATATTGGAGTTGAACTTGAGTTTAAAGGTCAAGGAGTTGATGAAAAAGCTTATGTGAAAAGT
>Ga0256827_10001094_pt1 | contig 17117 bp, 12 predicted proteins | sample CV84metaG_FD_185977 | JGI IMG/M metagenome (GOLD analysis project Ga0256827, IMG submission 185977) | Hydrothermal vent microbial communities from East Pacific Rise, Pacific Ocean - CV84 | ecosystem: Environmental > Aquatic > Marine > Hydrothermal vents | place: Pacific Ocean: East Pacific Rise... | reverse complement strand
CAGATTATACTTATTCGTGGAATGGAGGAGCATCGCCAAATAGTATGACAGATACAAACTTAACAGCCGGTACATATTTTGTAACAGTTTATGATGATAATGGTTGTTCAGACACTGCATCTGTAACAATTTCTGAACCTACATTGTTAGAAGTAAGTGTAACTTCATATACTGATGAAACTTGTAATGCAAGTAATGGAGATATTACAATATCAGCAACAGGAGGAACTCCAACATATTCATATCAATGGGATGCAAATGCAGGTAGTGGTATTACCGAAACAGCAAATGGTTTAGATGGAGGAGCAACTTATTGGGTAACTGTTACCGATGCTAATGGTTGTGAGGCTGTAATAAATCAATACATTGATACAATACCTGTTGGTGTTGCAACAATAACAAGTATTCAAGATATTTCTTGTTTTGGAAATAACGATGGAACAGCAACAGTATCTGTTGTTGGAACAACATTACCATATGATTATGTATGGAGTAACGGATATACAGAAACAAATTCAAACAGTGCATCAAGTATTGCAATAGGGTTATCGCAAGGAGTTATTTCTGTTGATATTACAGATACAAATGCTTGCGTTATTTCGGCATCAGCAACAATAAATGAGCCTGCACAATTGGCAAATACATTTATATTAGATACGCTAGAATGTAATGCTTATACTGATGCTTCAATTACAACAAATGTTACAGGCGGAACATCTCCAAATTCGTATGCTTGGAACGATGTAACATTCTCAACAGATAGTTTTTTATCAAATATTGGAGCCGGAACTTATACTGTAACAATAACAGATAATAATGGTTGTTCAATAATTGATAGTGTTACAATAGCTGATCCGCCGGCTATGTCATTATCTTTTACATCATCAAATTCAAGTTGTAATCAAAGTGATGGAGCTATTGATATGACAGTTACAAATCCAACTGCACCAATGTCGTATAGTTGGACGGGTCCTAATGGATTTACTGCAACAACAGAGGATGTTAGTAATATTCCGGCAGGAACTTATGATGTGATAGTAACAAACGGTAGTGGTTGTACTGTATCAGGAACAGCTACGGTTATTGATGAAAGTGGTCCAATTGCAAGCATTATTGATTCTGCAGATGTTGTTTGTGCAGGTGATTTTAATGGTCATGCTACTGTTGATGCAACAGGAGGAACAGGAGCCGGAACATATACCTATTTATGGTCAAACGGAGATGTTACAGCAACAGCAACAAATTTGGGTGGTGGAACTTATACAGTTTCAGTAACAGACCAGAATGGTTGTGTTGCAACAACAAGCGTTACTATATACGAACCGGATACATTAGATTTTAACTTAGCTACTTTCGATCCTTTATGTAATGGTGGAAACGATGGTTGGGCTTCGGTAACACCATTTAATGGTACTGCTCCGTACACATATCAATGGACTGGTTCCGGAACAAATCCTAACGATTCGTTGTTTATTGATTTAGAAGATGGTTTATATTCAATTCAGATTACTGATGCTAACGGTTGTGATACCGTATTGAATAATATTCAAATTTCGGAACCTCCATTTATTAGTGCTACATCTACTGTTGTTGATGTATTGTGTTACGGTGGTAATAATGGTTCTATTACAATAAATGCAACAGGAGGTACTGTTGCAGGCGATTATTCATATGCTTGGGATATAAATGCAAGTAGTCAAACAACATCTACGGCAAGTGGTTTATCAGCAGGTAGTTATACTGTAACTGTAAGTGACGATAATAATTGTACACTTGAATACACAGCAACCATAGTAGAACCAACTCAGTTGGTAATTGACACTTTTATTGCAACAGATTTAAGCTGTTATCAATCAGCAGATGGTTATGTTAATTCGTATGTCTCAGGAGGAACACCAGCATATACTTATCAGTGGGCTACTGCAACAAATCCGAATTATTCAGGACTTGAAGATATTGCTAATATTGATTCAGATACATATTTTTTAACTGTTACTGATGCTAATGGTTGTTCAGTTGACACTTCTGTATTTGTTGATGAGCCTGACGAATTAATAGTATCATTGAATTCGATAGCCGAAACCTGTTATGGTTATTGCGATGGAATAATAAATTCTGTTGTAAGTGGAGGAACTACAAACTATAATTATTTATGGAGTGATAACTCAACTAACTCGAACTTAACAAATGTTTGTCCCGGAAGTTATGATGTAACCGTAACCGATGTAAATGGTTGTGTTGTTATAGGAAGTGAAGTTATAGATGCAGCACCTCAGCTATTTATCAATGTTGATAATGTTGTTAGTACATCTTGTGGAGGAAATAATGGGGAGATAACAATAAGTATTGGTGGAGGTAATGGAGTTCCCGTTATAGATTGGGATGCTTTTGTAAATAATGCAAATTCGGCAAATCTAAATAACTCGCATGTGATTGATTTATATGCCGGTAACTATTTTGTTCAGGTTACTGATGGTAATGGCTGTCAGATAGATACAACAATTCCGGTAAATAATATTGGAGGACCTATTTTTGATAGTGTTTCTGTTATTGATGTAACTTGTTTTGGTGATTGTGATGGCTCTATTACTGTTTATTATCATGAACCTACTCCGTCAGCATCTCCTTATACAATAACTTGGCAAGGATATCCTTCTAATATAAATAATAATATTCTTGATGGTCTTTGTGAAGGAACCTATTATTGGGAAGTTTCTGATGCAAATGATTGTATTATATCTGGTTCGGGTCAAGTTAATTCGCCAACACAAGTAACTTCAGCGATTTCATCAATAACTGATGCTACATGTAACGGAATATGTAATGGTAATGCCACAGTTAATGCATCAGGAGGAGTTGGTCCTTATACTTATAATTGGTCAAATGGTGATAATATAAGTACAGCATCAGATTTATGTGCTGGAGCTATACTGGTAACAGTTACTGATGCACATAATTGTACAAGTATAACTTCTGGAGTGGTTGATGAACCAGCAGAGTTAAATATTAATCTAGATTATATTAATGATGCTTCTTGTTATGGTTATGATGATGGTTTAATTAGTATTACTGCACAAGGTGGGTCAGGTGCTTATTATTATAATTGGTTAGGATCCTCTAGTTCTACCTCAATAGCCGATAACTTAAATGCAGGAAATACATATACAGTAATAGTTTCAGATCAAGATGATATTAATTGTACAATTTCTGCCGATTTTACAATTGATGAACCTGACCAAATAGTTATATATACCGATGCAATAAATACAACTTGTAATCAGGATAATGGTACTGCAATGGTAACTTCGGTAACAGGAGGAACTCCGGGTTATACATACTTGTGGACTCCTTGTAGCGGAGCTGCTTGTACATCAACAACTATAACAGATTTAACTGATGGAGCTTATCAGCTAGAAGTAGAAGATGCAAATGGTTGTACTGAACAAACTACAGTAAATGTTTATGATAAGCCTGCACCTTATATTTTAGCTTCGGTATCTTCCGATGTATTATGTAATGGAGGAAATGATGGTTGTGCTAGTCTTACAGTGAAAGCAGGAGAAAGACCATATGTTTATTATTGGGCACCTTATGGTGGAACGCATTTAGATTCTGCAACTTGTAATTTAGGTGTAGGAACATATTATGTTACTGTTCAAGATGCAGATGGATGTGAAGTAACTACAGTATTTACGATTGACGAACCTGATCTAATAGAAATATATGCTGACGGGCCATTGGTACCTGTTTGTATTAATCAGGAAACTTATTTAACAGTAAATGCTAGTGGGGGAACTCCTCAATATACATACAATTGGTCGGATACAACAATGTTTAGCAATGTAACAACAGTGTATCCAAGTGGAACAACAACATATACAGTTTCTGTAACAGATGCAAACGGGTGTTCGTCAAATACAGCACAGGTTACAGTACAGGTTTATCCTGCAATTAATGTTACTGCATCACCAGAACAAACAATCTGTTTTGGAGAAACAACGAATATATCAGCTACAGCCACAGGCGGAAATGGCGGAAATTATACCTATAATTGGATTCCTGTAAATAGTAGTAATAATTCAGTTGTGTCAGTGTCGCCAATAGGTACAACTACTTATTATGTTTGGGCAAGTGATGCTTGTAGTTCACCTTCAGATACAGCTACAACAACTATAAATATTGAAAATGCACCTCAAGTACTTTCAATTACCGGAGGTGAAGGTTGTGAACCTTTAGATGTTCAATTTGGAATTATATTAGCTGATACTTCGCTTAATGTTTCTTATGATTGGAATTTTGGAAATGCAGGAGCCTCAAATTCAACATTACCTAATCCAACTTATACATATAATAATGAAGGAATTTATGATGTGTCTTTAACATTAACATCAATAAATGGATGTAAATTAGATACAACAATTGAAGGTTTAGCTAAGGTTTATCCACTACCTGAGGCTGTTTTTTCTTCAGATAAACAGGTTGTTTCAATATTTAATTCGGAGGTTGAATTTACAGATAACTCTGATGGTTATGGTTATCCATTGTCTAATATGTGGGATTTTGGAGATACAACAGCGATTTTACAAGGCGTAACTCGAGTAACGCATAGATATGAGTTTCCAGGAATATATAATGTTATGTTGTATGTTGAAAATCAATATGGTTGTAGAGATTCTGCAAGTACATTAATACAGGTTGATCAAGAGCATACTTTCTATATGCCAAATGCATTTAGACCTCATGTTGATAAGTGGTTTTATCCTAAGGGTATCGGTATAGAAACAGGGAATTATAAATTTACGATATATGACAGATGGGGAGAACCAATATTTGAAACAACGGAGTTTCCTGCCGGTACAGATAAAGTTGATCGTTTAGGAAATATAGAAGGTGGCTGGAATGGTAGATTTAATAATGATAAGAAATTAGTTCAGGCGGGTGTTTATGTTTGGATAGTGGAGATAAAAGATGTCAATGGATATATGCATGAATATTCAGGAACTGTAAATGTTATTAGGTAATAAAAATAAATTATAAGGATAAGGAAAGAGGCTGTCTTAAAATGACAGTCTTTTTTTATAAAAAAAATGGCAGAAATTATTTATCTATTCTAAAATATTTATGGTATTATACAGATTAGTAATTAAAATAGCCATAAATTCACTTTGTTTTTTATGGTTATTTGATTATCTATTTGTATAATGCATATTTTAAATATTAGTTGTTTAGAAATTGTATTATATGTATTTCTACATTACGTGAGTTATATATAAGATTTAAAGTAATAATTCAAATTCAAGTTTGTTGCTAGAAAAACGAAGTAATACCTTAACTGCCTATCAATGTTATTAAGTTAATAGTTTAGTTAAATTTTTAAATATTTCATTTATATAAAAAAAGGCTACCCATTATTGATAGCCTATATTCTTGAGATAAAACAGTTATACTGTTAATATATCTTTTTCTTTATTTTCGACAACCTCATCAACTTTTTTAGAAAAATCGTCAGTTAACTTCTGTACTTCTGCTTCAGCATCTTTTGCCATATCTTCAGAAAGACCGTCTTTTTCTAATTTTTTTATTTCGTCGTTAATATCTTTTCTTATCGAACGGATACTAATTTTTGCAGTTTCGCCTTCTGCTTTAACATTTTTAACTAGTTCTTTTCGTCGTTCTTCTGTTAATGGTGGAATATTCAATCTAATTAATTCGCCATTATTAACAGGTGTTAGACCTATATTTGCAGCCATTATAGCTTTTTCAATTACATCAATCATATTTTTTTCCCATGCTTGAATAGCAATGGTTCTAGCATCAGGTGTGTTAATGTTTGAAACTTGCTGTAATGGAGTATTTGTACCATAATAATCAACAAAAATTCCGTTTAATATATTAGGGTCAGCTTTACCGGCTCTAATTGACATTAACTCATTCTCAAGATGCTCAATAGCTTTCTCCATTCTTTCTTTGGCATCTTCTAAATACATATTTAATTCTTCTGTCATCTTATTATAGTTTAAATTTCTTTATAAAAATATTTAATTATTTACTAATGTACCAATTTTTTCTCCTAAAATTACTTTTTTTAGATTTCCTTTTGTATCCATATCAAAAACATAAACTGGTAAATTATTTTCCATACACATAGCTGTTGCAGTTAGGTCCATTATTTTGAGTCCTTTTTTGTACATATCATCAAAAGAAATGTTTTCATATTTTTTTGCATTAGAATCTTTTTCTGGATCTGCAGTATAAACACCATCAACTCTAGTGCCTTTTAAAAATACGTCAGCTTCAATTTCAATACCTCGTAGTGCAGAAGCTGTATCTGTAGTAAAATATGGATTACTTGTACCTCCTGATATTATTATAACTTCGTTATTATTAAGAGCTTCCATTGCTTCTGATTTGTTGTAATATTTACCTATCGGTTCCATTCTTATAGATGTCATTAGTTTATTTTTACAAGAAATATTATCAAGAGCAGAACTTAAAGCTAAGCCATTTATTACAGTTGCAAGCATTCCCATAGAATCACCTTTTACTCTATCAAAACCTTTGCTAGCTCCACTTAATCCTCTGAAAATATTTCCTCCACCAATTACAATTCCTATTTTAATACCTAGATCGCTAATTTCTTTTATTTGTTCTGCGTAATCACTTAATCTTTTAGGGTCAATTCCATAACCTTGTTCACCCATTAATGATTCACCACTTAATTTGAGTAATATTTTTTTATAAACCATTTTCTTAGTTTTACATTCGTCATAAAAGTATAAATAAATTTTTAGTCACAATATTAGTATACGAAATTTTTTTTAATTTTTATAGGGGTAAATATAAAGTTATGTGTATGAAGTTAGATAAATATTTTTTGTTAAAATATTAAAGAGGTAACTATTCTTAAAATATGGAAATATTCTTATTTTGATATTTACTTTCAAATAGTATCTTTGCAAGTTATTTTAAATAAAAAACTATAAAGGATTATGTCTGACAAACAAAAGACTATTAAAAATTCTGTCTCTATATCGGGGAAAGGATTACATACTGGACGAGAGTGTACTTTAACATTTAAACCGGCAGATATTGATTTTGGGTATAAATTTCAACGTGTTGATATAGAGGGCAAACCAATAATTAGAGCAATCGTTGAAAATGTTGTAGATACATCTAGAGGAACTACTATTGCAGAAAAAGGAAATAAGGTTTCAACTATTGAGCATGCCTTGTCTGCAGTATATGGTTTAGGTATCGATAATATATTAATTGAAATAGATGGAGAGGAAGTTCCGATTATTGATGGAAGTGCTTATAAATTTGCTAAAATACTGGTTGATGCAGGAATTGTAGAGCAGGATAAAGATAAAGAATATTTTGAAATAACATCTAATATATCTTATGTTAATGATAAAGAAGGTGTTGAATTTCTTGCAGTTCAAGATGATAATTATAGTTTAAATGTATTATTAGATTATAAATCAACAGTTTTAACAAATCAGTATGCTAGTATTAATAGTATGTCAGAGTATTATGAAAATATATCTAAGTCACGAACATTTGTTTTTTTACATGAATTAGAGATGCTAGTTAAAAATGGATTAATTAAAGGTGGAGATATAAATAATGCTATAGTTTTAGTTGATAAAGATGTTAAAAAAGAAACCCTAGATGAACTAGCAACATTTTTTAAACAACCAAAATTAGATATTGTTCCTGATAAAGGAATTTTAAATAATTTAGATTTAGAGTATCCAAATGAGCCTGCAAGGCATAAGCTTTTAGATTTGATAGGTGATTTAGCATTAATTGGAGTTCCTTTAAAAGGACGAATATTTGCTAGGAAACCAGGTCATTTTAATAATACTGAGTTTGCAAAAAAAATAAAGAGTATAATAAAGAAAGAACGTTCAGGAAATTCGGCTCCAAAAGTAAATATTAATGCAGAACCAATAATTGATATAAATCAAATAAAAAAAATATTACCTCATCGACCTCCGTTTTTATTAGTTGATAAAGTTCTTGAAATGAGTGAGAAAAGTATTATTGCTCTTAAAAATGTGACAATGAATGAGCCTTTCTTTGTAGGTCATTTTCCTCAAGAGCCGGTTATGCCGGGAGTATTGATAATAGAGGCAATGGCACAAGCAGGCGGTATATTAGTACTTAATACAGTTGAAGATCCTGATAATTATAGTACTTATTTTATGAAGATAGATAATGCTAAGTTTAAAAGAAAAGTTGTTCCTGGAGATACACTTATTTTTAAACTCGAGATTATGGGAGAAATAAGAAGAGGTATAGCAGTAATGAAAGCACAAGCTTTTGTTGGAGAGCAGCTTGCTAGTGAGGCTGAATTAATGGCTCAAATATCAAAAACAAAATAAATGAAACAACCTTTATCGTATATACATTCTGATGCCAAAGTGGCTGCTAATGTAGTAATAGAACCGTTTGTAACTATTGATAAAAATGTTGAAATAGGTGAAGGGACTTGGATAGGTTCAAACGTTACTATTTTTGAAGGTGCAAGAATAGGAAAGAATTGTAAAATTTTTCCTGGTGCTGTAATATCTGCTATTCCTCAAGATTTAAAGTTTAATGGAGAGGAAACTACTGTTGAAATTGGCGATAATACAACAATTAGAGAATGTGTTACTGTAAACAGAGGTACTGTTGCAAAAGGTAAAACAATTGTTGGAAACAATTGCTTATTAATGGCTTATGTACATGTAGCTCACGATTGTGTTATTGGGAACAATGTAATTTTAGCAAACTCAACACAACTTGCAGGAGAAGTTGTTATAGATGATTATGCAATTCTTTCAGGAATGATAGCTGTGCATCAGTTTGTACATATAGGGTCTCATGTAATGATTTCAGGAGGTTCTATGGTAACGAAAGATGTACCTCCATTTTCAAAAGCAGGACGTGCTCCAATTTCGTATATAGGTGTTAATTCAATAGGTTTACGTAGAAGAGGTTTTTCTAACGATAAAATTAATGAAGTTCAAGAAGTTTATCGTTTTTTATATCTTAAAAAATTAAATAATTACCAAGCTTTAGAACGAATTGAAGCAGAAATGCCTGCGACAAAAGAACGAGATGAGATATTGTTATTTATTAGGAATTCTTCTCGTGGTATTATGCGTGGCTATTTTCCTGAATAGATTTTGGCTTTTTTAATTATAAACAAAAAAACAACTCAATAGAGTTGTTTTTTTGTTTATTGTATGTATTTAATTTATGCGTTAAAAATCAAGAATTAACATAGCATCACCATATGTTCCAAAACGGTATTTTTCTTTAATTGCAACTTGATAAGCACTCTGAATTAGTTCGTAACCACCAAAAGCAGAAACCATCATTAGTAAAGTTGAATATGGTAAATGAAAGTTCGAAACCATTGAATTTGCAACTTTAAAATCGTAAGGTGGAAATAAAAATTTATTTGTCCAACCTTCGTATTCTTTTAATAGCCCATCAGTAGAAACAGAAGTTTCTAAAGTTCTCATAACAGTAGTTCCTACAGCACAAATATTTCTTTTTTCTTCTTTAGCAGTGTTAACAATATTAACAACATTGCTATCAATCATAATTTCTTCAGAATCCATTTTATGTTTTGTCAGATCCTCGACATCAACTTTACGGAAGTTTCCAAGACCTGCATGTAAAGTTATTTCGCCAAAGTTTACACCAATTATTTCTAATCGTTTCATTAATTCGCGACTAAAATGCATGCCAGCAGTTGGAGCAGCTACAGCTCCTTCATGTTTTGCATATATTGTTTGATAGCGTTCTGTGTCTTCATGTTCTAGTTCTCTATTGATAAATTTAGGTAGAGGTGTTTGCCCAAGCTTAAAAAGTAACTTTTTAAATTCATCGTAAGAGCCATCGTATAAGAATCGTAATGTTCGTCCTCTTGAAGTTGTGTTGTCAATAACTTCAGCAACTAATTCTTCGTTCTCTCCAAAGTATAATTTGTTACCTATTCTAATTTTTCTTGCAGGATCAACAAGTACATCCCATAAATTTTGTTCTTTATTTAATTCTCGTAATAAAAATACTTCGATTCTTGCACCTGTTTTTTCTTTATTACCATATAATCTTGCAGGAAAAACTTTTGTATTATTAAAAACCATCACATCTCTATCGTTGAAATAATTGATTATGTCTTTAAATTGCATATGTTCAATTTTTTCAGTCTTTTTGTTGATTACCATTAAGCGAGATTCGTCTCTATGTTTTGTTGGAAACAATGAGATTAATTCTTCTGGTAATTCGTAATTAAATGCTGATAATTTCATACTTATTCTATATTTAAATTATTTATTTTATTTTCAAACTCTTTTATTGTTATAGCATCGTTAATATTGTAATTCCCCGATGCTGTTCTAATAAGACTTGTCATATAAGCACCACTATCAAGTTTTGTGCCAATGTCTCTAGCTAATGCTCTTATGTATGTTCCTTTGCTACAAGTTATTTTTATTTTTAGCTCGGGTATGTTTTCTTCTAGTATTTCAATGTTAAAAATTTCTATTTCACGGGGTTTAATTTCAACACTGCCACCTTGTCTTGCTATTTCATAAGCACGTTTACCGTTTATGTGAATTGCCGAATACATTGGTGGAATTTGTTGTTGTATACCAATAAATGATTTTATAGTATCTTTAATTTTTTCAGATGTAATATGTTCTGTTTTAAAAAATTTATCAGGTTCTGTTTCTCTATCAAACGATGGGGTGGTTTCGCCCAATTTAATTACTGCAATATATTCCTTTTTGTCAGAAACAAACGAATTTATTTGTTTAGTTTTTTTTCCAGTACAAACAATAACAACACCTGTTGCTTTTGGATCTAGAGTGCCAGCATGACCAACTTTTATTTTTTTTAAATTATACTTTTTCTTTAATAAGTATCTTATTTTGTTAACAACGTCAAACGATGTCCAATCAACATCTTTATTAATTGCTATTACTTCTCCTTCAATAAAATTCATTAAACAATATTAAGTTCAACCCCCGATGCTATTAGTATTAAAATAATAGCTCCAACCACAATTCTATAATATCCAAAAACTTTAAATCCGTTTTTTGTTAAAAATGCAATAAATGTTTTTATTGCAATAAGTGCCACAATAAATGCTACAATATTTCCAAAAATTAGAACGCTTATATTATCAGTTATTACTGATAGTTTATTATCTAAAATATTTTGTAACAGTTTATAAGCTGAAGCCGCAAACATAGTTGGTACAGCTAAAAAGAATGAAAATTCAGCTGCTGTTTTTCTATTTAATTTTTGAGTCATACCACCAATAATTGTTGATGCAGAACGAGATACGCCCGGTATCATTGCAATAACTTGAAAGAAACCTATAATAAGCGATTTTTTATATGTAACTTCTTGGTCTTTAATAGTGTCATTCCTTTTAAACCATTTGTCTACAAATACAAGTATAATGCCTCCTAAAACAAGCATTGTTGCAACAATAGTAACATTTTCTAAAAGTTCATCAATTTTATCGCTAAATAATAAACCAAAAAATGCTGCAGGTAAAAACGCAACTAATAATTTTAGGTAAAATTTAAATGATTGTAAAAACTTTCGCCAATAAAGAGCTACTACTGATAATATTGCACCAAACTGAATTACAATAATATATAGTTTGTAAAAATCGGTCATTTCAGTACCCAAAATCTTTTGTGTAATAATCATGTGTCCTGTTGATGATACAGGAAGAAATTCTGTAAGTCCTTCAATAATAGCAATAATTAATGCGTCAATCCAAGTCATAATATTTGTTTTTAAGTTTCAACGGTGTAATACGATTGAAACTCTGATAAGTTTTAATTAAAACTTAATATATTTTGCTAAAGTTTTTGGACTAATAATAATTGCAAAAATTTCGAAAATAAATCCAAAAAGTACAACTATTGGAGCTAATGTTATTCTTCTAAAAGAGAATATTTCTTCACTAAATTTATTGGGGTCGTTTGATGCTCCACCGGCCATAAGCATAAATCCAACTACAATAATAATAAAACCAACTAACAACAAAATATAATTTTGTTTTCCAATAGCAAATCCTCTGTTTTCGTTCTGTTCGTTACTCATTTTGTTATGTTTATTTATAATAAAGTTCTTTTCCTTTTATTTTAAGATATTTATTTACAGCATAGAACGCTGAAATTCGTGAAATTATTACACCTAAAATAATAATTCCACTAAATAATATAATTAATATGTTTATATCGGCAAAACTAATTGCTCCATTAAATTCTTTTTCGGTATATCTTATAACAACAATGAGCATTAAATTTGCTATAATACCTCCAATAATACCTGCAATAGTTCCTGAATTTAAAAAGGGTTTACGAATAAAACTTTTTGTTGCTCCTACAAGTTGCATTGTTTTTATTAAAAACCTTTTTGAATAAACAGATAATCGAATTGTGTTATTTATTAAAGCCCACGAAATAAAGAATAATAGTCCTGAAAATATTAGTAAAACAATACTTATTCGTTTTACATTTTGGTTTACTATTGATATTAAATTTTTCTGATAAAATACTTCTTTTATAAGATTATTGTAACGTGTTAAATCATTTTCAATTACTTTTAAACTATCTGTGTTTGTGTAATCAGCATATAGTTTAACATCAATAGATGAAAGTAAAGGATTGTATCCAATAAACTCAGTAAAATCTTCACCAAGTTCTTTTTTTAGATCTTCAGCGGCTTCTTCTTTTGTAATGAATCTTGTAGATTTTATATATTTTGTTGCATCTAGTTGTTTGCGTAACTTTATTATATCAGCTTCTTTAGAGTTTTCTTTTAAAATAACAGAAAAACCAATATTCTCTTTAACGTAAACAGATAGTTTTTTTGAGTTAAGAATTAATAGTCCCATTACTCCTAAAAGAAATAAAACAAGGGTAATACTAACTATCGTTGTTATATATGATGTTTGAAGTCTTCGCTTTGTTACTTGGTCTTTGTTTTTAGCCATAAAATCTAATATATCTAAAACTTGCAAATATAATACATTGATAGGCGAAAGTAAAGCGTAAACGGGTTTATTTTAGTTAAAAGATACTAAATTATGAATTATGTTAAGAAAAATGATAATTAATTGATTAAAAATTTTAAATTAGCACAAAAAAATAACGTAATATGAATTATATATTATTTGAGGATAATAATCTAAGAACAAATTTGTTGCCATTTACTTTTACGGTGCCAATTGGTGAAATTAGAGTTGGTATTTTAACAATGAAAGAACGTTGGGATAAATTAACCAATTCGGTTTCATCTTATTTAACACAAGATTATTTATCTGAAAAATTTCCTTTAAAATTAGAGCCTGAAAATATTTTTCTAAATTCATCTGTAGTGGCAAATTCGCAAATTATTGATGAAATTAATAAGTTGAAATTAGACCAAAAACTTGTAAAAGACAATGTAGTAATTGCATATAAGAAAAGCGACCCATTTATTGAAATGGTATTGGAAACCGTAAATTATGATGGTGAAATTATGTTAATTGCAAATACTTGGGATATTTTTGGTAAAAATGGCGAAATTTTAGAATTAGATTATAAATTAATTACAAAAGGCCGAAAATCACAAAAACTTAGCAGTTCAAATAATCTACTTGGTGAAGAAAATATTTTTGTTGAAGAAGGTGTAAAAGCTGAGTTTGCTACAATAAATGCAAATGAAGGGTTTGTTTATCTTGGAAAAGATTCTGAGCTAATGGAAGGTTCTGTAATACGTGGTCCTTTTGCTCTTTGCGAACATTCAGGAGTTAAACTTTCGGCAAAAATATATGGTCCAACAACAATAGGGCCTCACTCTAAAGTAGGAGGGGAGCTAAATAATGTGGTAATTTTTGGCTATTCAAATAAAGGACACGATGGTTTTTTAGGAAATGCTGTATTGGGGCGTTGGTGTAATTTAGGTGCTGACACAAATAATTCAAACCTTAAAAATAATTATGTGAAAGTTCGTTTATGGAATTATGGAACAGAACGTTTTGATAAAACAGGATTACAGTTTTGTGGTTTAATTATGGGCGACCATTCAAAATCAGCTATTAATACAATGTTTAATACAGGAACAGTTGTTGGTGTATTTGCAAATATTTTTGGTTCCGATTTTCCTAGAAATTTTGTACCATCATTTTCTTGGGGAGGAGCTTCGGGTTTTAAAACTTATGCATTGAATAAAGCTTATGAAGTGGCAGAAGTTGTAATGGCTCGCAGAGATATTGAGTTTGATGATTTTGATAAACGTATTTTAGAAAAAGTTTTTGAAATTACATCTAAGTTTAGGCCTGAATAGAATTTAAATGATTAATTCTGTATGAGGTTTATTTTTGTTATTTACAGATGCTTTGTAAGTTAATGGTGTGATATGAAAATAAATATATTGTAAAATATAGATACTGTAAGTGTAAAAAACAAATAATCAACAAATAAAAAAAGCTTCTCAAAACGAGAAGCTTTATTAGTGGAGAATATCGGACTTGAACCGACCACCTCCTGACTGCCAGTCAGACGCTCTAGCCAGATGAGCTAATCCCCCGTTATGATTACAAATATATAAATAATTAATTATTTTTTAGTTCTAAATCTTCTTTTTGTTCTGATAAAACCTCCCATTCGTAGGTTTTCTCATCTAGAGTTTTATTTAGTTTTTGAACTTGTTTAAATAAATCTGCATAATCAAGTTTTTCGGCTTCAATCTTAGCAGAATCGCTTAACACCTCGTTTAATTCTGATATTTTATTCTCTATTTTCTCTATCTCGTTTTCGGTTTTTGCAACCTGAGTTTCTAACTTGCGAATATCGCGTTGTAATTGTTTTCGTTCTTTGTATTGTAATTTATTTACAGATGTTTCTTTCTTAACTTTTGTTGATTTGTTAGCGGTAGCTTTATTTAGCAAATCCAAATTTTCAAGATTCTTTTTTTCTAAAAACTGATAAATATTTCCGATAAAAAGCTTTGTTTGTTTTTCAGTAAACTCAAAAATCTTTTCTGTTAAACCATTTAAAAAATCTCTATCGTGCGAAACAACTATTAATGTTCCATCATATTGATTTAGTGCATTTTTTAGCACTTCCTTAGAGCGGATATCTAAATGATTTGTAGGCTCGTCAAGTACTAACAAGTTATACGGTTCTAAAATTAGTTTTGATAATGCTAGGCGTGTTTTTTCGCCACCAGAAAGTACTTTTACCTTTTTATCAATATCTTCTCCTGAAAACAAGAACGAACCTAATATTCCTCTAATATTTTTACGTATATCGCCAACTGCAATATCATCAATTGTTTCAAAAACTGTTTTGTTACCATCAAGCAAAAGCTCTTGATTTTGAGCAAAGTATCCAATTTTTAAATTATGTCCTAATTTTAAACCACCAGTATGTTCAAGCTCACCAATTATTACCTTTGCAAGTGTAGATTTTCCTTCACCGTTTTTTCCTACAAATGCTACCTTCTCGCCACGTTCGATAGTTAAATTCAGTTCTTTTAAAACTTCTTTATCGCCGTAAGATTTATTCAAATCTTTAGCTTCAACCACAATGGTTCCCGAGCGTGGTGCAGACGGAAATCTAAAATGAATAGAGGCTTTATCCTCATCATCAATTTCGATACGTTCTATTTTTGCAAGTTGCTTTATTTTCGACTGTACCTGTACTGCTTTTGTGGCCTGATAGCGAAAACGATTAATAAACTCTTCGGTTTTTTCAATCTGCTTTTTCTGATTTTCGTACGCATTTATTAACTGCTGACGACGCTCCTTTCGCAACACTTCGTACTTTGAGTAATTTGCTTTATAATCGTATATTTTACCAAGCGAAATTTCAACTGTTCGTTCGGTTACTCCATCAAGAAAAGCCCTATCGTGCGATATTAAAACAATAGCACCGTAATACGATTTTAAGAAATTTTCTAACCAATAAATAGCTTCAATATCAAGGTGGTTTGTTGGCTCATCTAAAAGTAAAAGTTGAGGTTTGCGTAGTAATATTTTAGCAAGTTCAATCCTCATTCGCCATCCCCCACTCAGTGTTGATGTTGATTTATCAAATTCCGATGCAAGAAACCCGAGACCTTTTAAGGTTTTTTCGGCTTCTGCTCTTGTGTTTGCTCCGTTTAATATATCAAATCGTTGTGTTTGTTCTGTTAATCTATCAATTAATTTATGATAATTTATAGATTCATAATCGGTTCGTTCTGAAATTTCGTTTGTAATTTTTTCTATTGATTTTTCAAGAGCATTTACTTCTTCAAAAGCTTTTAGAGTCTCGTTAATTATAGAATCGTCATTAACTACATTCATGTGTTGTGGTAAATAACCAATAGTAACATCAGACGATTTACTCACACGTCCTTCATCAGCTTCTTGTTCGCCAATAATAACCTTTAATAACGTAGATTTTCCGGCACCATTTTTACCTGTTAATCCCATTCTTTCTTTTTTGTTTATCAAAAATGAAATATTATTAAATATAGCTATTCCGTTAAAACGAACTGTTAATGCATCTATTGAAACCAAAATGAGAACTTTTAATTAATTTATAATTTTACTACTTGAAGCTCATCTAGAAGCATATTTAAAAAATTACGTAAAGGCTTTACTGCGACCATTTTAAGCATTGTGTTTAAATCGGCATCAAAAATAAGTTGCACCTCTGAGCTATTGTCATTATCTGCAATATTTATCAAAAAAACGAATTTAAAAGGAACTTTTCCTTCATCAACAATTTTTATAAATGTATTTGGTGTTTTTTCGGTTATTCGCATTCCTAACGATGCTAAACCTGAGATTGTAAACGAACACGAATCGCTATCTGATTTCCAATCAACAACCTTATCTGGCATAAGTGTTTCAAAATTATTGAAGTCTGATAAAAAATTGAATATAACTTCCGAATTTTTATCTATATTATGTTTGTCGCTTTCTATACGAGTCATTCTGTTCTATTGTTAAAGTGTTCTATTGTTAAAGTGTTCTATTGTTAAAGTGTTCTATTGTTAAAGTGTTCTATTGTTCTATTGTTATAGATTTAGCAATTCAACAATTTAGCAATTCAACAATTCAA
>Ga0256827_10001093_pt1 | contig 17117 bp, 13 predicted proteins | sample CV84metaG_FD_185977 | JGI IMG/M metagenome (GOLD analysis project Ga0256827, IMG submission 185977) | Hydrothermal vent microbial communities from East Pacific Rise, Pacific Ocean - CV84 | ecosystem: Environmental > Aquatic > Marine > Hydrothermal vents | place: Pacific Ocean: East Pacific Rise... | reverse complement strand
ATTTTAAGGAAGCAGGCCCGGTAATCCCCGGACAAATTTCTAAAATAACCCTATCTTCTCCCTCTAGCTTATCTGCAAATCCAGAAACATCAGGACGGGGACCGACAAAGCTCATAGAGCCTAAAAGTACATTAAAAAGTTGGGGAAGTTCATCAATTTTCGTTTTTCTAAAAAAGAGCCCACTTTGCGTAATACGACGATCTGTACTCGTAGTCACTGTTGTATCGATACCGTCAACGGCTTTCATTGTTTTGATCTTAAATACCCAAAAAGACCTTCCCTCTCTACCGATACGTTTTTGCATAAAAAGACCATTACTTTTTGTCTCTATGGTTGCTATCAGCCATGCTACAAACATAAGCCACCATGTTAAACCTATCCCCACAATAGAGAATACAATATCAAAAGATCGTTTTTTGAATCTATCTAAAGTACTTAACATCTATCTCTTTAATTTATAAATTTTACTATATGGAGAGGAGACAACCAATTCAAAAAGATCTGCATTGTACTTTCCGAGTATAAACATTTGTACATAGGTTGAATGAAATATCTCACTATCCATTACCACAAATTGTCCATAACTTTTCATATAAATAACACAATATTCTCCATCCATATGATAGAGTTGTGATTGAAGTTGTATCTTCCCATCTTTTGTATTTTCAGTAATTACAAAATTCTTCACACTTTTCTTTTGCTGTCCTATTGTGACTTCCCCTTTTTGAGAGTCAAATATTATCCCATTTCTCAATGCAATGAGACCTTTATCACTACGCATAACACTTGTAGGATAAAAAGCGATCTTTCTCTTAGCATTACCACTTAGTAGATCCAAGTTACCAAAAACTGCTACAGTCGGAAAAATATTCATCATTCTGTATGGTAGATAGAGATAGATATCTCTTGTTCTTTTAGGCATTTGATAGGTACCATTTTCTAATTCAGATAGAAGAAGATTTGGATCAACTTGATCTTTTTGACCATTTTTAAACAATACATCTGCAGCAACTGCATATTTTGAATTTACATATGTTTCTACGGCAAGCCTACTTAAGTTTGCAGCTAACTCCGGTGACGATGTCTGCAAAATTGTAGAAATAAGGAAATTATCATTGTTATGTTTCCCTCCATCGATCAGGGTAGAAGTATCTGAATAGTACCAGATCGGGTACCCATAATCCCACCATGCCAATGTATAATCTTTTGTATCAGCAATACTATCAAGTTTTGCAAAATCTTGTACCTCTGCTTTATTAAGTACGGTCGGTACTTTATAATCAATGATATGTTGTACATTCGGATAGATCATGCCTGCAGTTGCCAATGTTACAAGTAAGTACTTCAACTTGTTATCTTTAAAAAGATCTCCCAATACAAAAAAGAGATAGGTCGCACTCATGGCTGCAACCGGTACCGCATATACAGTAAACCGAAGCCCTCCCCAGTGGGCAAAGATACCTATCCCTATCAATGGTAATGCTAAAATGAATTCCCGTTTACGGATCACTAAGAAGATATATCCGATCAATGCAGCGATCAACCCAAGGCTTGAGCCCATCATCCTATGTGCAATATTTGCTTTATACGGTAAATCTTCAGCAACAGGGAAAAAGAGTACTTTCCCTGCTTCACGTACTGTTTGTACCACCGAATAAAAATGCAGTCCACTCTCTTTAGTACCCGTAGAGACATAATTGGTTATTTTCCCAAGTACCAAATGTATGACATTTCCAAAAAATAAAAATGCTATGAACAATATAGCAGCAATGAACATAGCTTTTTTCTGATCTAGCGTTGATTTTTCTAAAATCATATACAAAATGATCAATACCATGATCTTCGCAATATAAGAGTATGGAGAAGGCATTGGAAAAGGTAACAGAGAAACAAAGATCAAGATCAAAGAGAGATAAATCACCTTTTCACTACGATGATAAAAGATCATATAGAGTGCATACATGATCCCCATTGCATACACTATAGAAAGCCCTGCATCATATAAAAAAGGATAGATTACAATCACAATCGCTGCATATAGTGCACTACGTAAATTAAAATCCATTGTACTTTTCATTAAGAAGAACAAAATAAACATAGGTGCCATAGCTGAGAACATATCGGTATCATAGTATCCTATCATCGTACGGTTATAATAACTCCAAACGATACTCCCAAGCAATGCTGCAAAAAATCCCCATAAGGACTCTCCATATAATCGAGCAATCAAAATAATAGGAATGACGACTAAACTAGATACTATCGCAGGCATATAAAGTGTGATTGTCTCTAATGAAAAAGGCGTGATCTTTGTTAAAAGTGTCGTAAAAAAGATCACTCCATAATCCCACATACCAAACACTCTTGGGTTATCTGTATGTAAACCAAAAAGCTCTTTTTGTGTCCCTGAAGCAAAGAAATAACCATCATTGGTGTTAATCATTAATTGACCATTCCAAAAAAAGTTCGGATTATCCTGGAACTGATAGACCCAAATCATCCGTATGGTAAAACTAAAGAGATAAGCTAAAAGCATGAGTCCAAGCATTTGTTTTATACTTACTTGATTTATATTTAATTTATTTTGATTCACTTTTTACCTTTTATATACTGATTCATGATGTTAAAAATACCCATAAGCGATCCTAATCCATACGAAAAATGAAGGGTTAAAAAGCTCATGATTAAATATTTGAGAGTATTAACATTATTTTTTAATCTAAAGCTTATGATTATAACTAAAGAGAGATAACTAACTAATGAGAGAGCACTTAACCATACTATCTTAGGAAAAACAAAGGCTATCCCCATAGGTATGAGCAGAGATAAAATAAAAAACAGTGGAATAAAATGTCGTAAGCTTAATGAGTGCAATGTCTTTGTATAGTAAGCAGTTAATATATTCCAAAAGCCATTTTGGTACTGGTTTTTAGCTAAAGCAGAAAAATTTTCCCTTGCATAGTAAGTACATTGTACACTTGGGATAAGATATATTTTTCCACCACCATTTACAATACGTTTATTAAGCTCTATATCTTGGTTTCGTATCAGTCTTTCATCAAACAATCCATAGGTATCAAATACACTTCTTCGGTAACATCCAAATGCCACAGTGTCTACTTCTGTAACTTCATTACAACCTGTTCTAAACATAGCATTCCCTACACCAAATTTATGCATCAATACTTCTTTGATAGATAAAGATTTTGTATTTTTATTTTTGACATCAGTTAAAAGTACACCCCCCACACAGTCTGCATCCAAATATTGTATATTTTCTACTAATTTTATGAAATAGTTTTCCCCATATTCTGCATGTGCAGAGAGAATAAACACAAATTCTCCACTACTTGCTTCTATCCCTAAATTCATTCCTATAGGTGTATCTTTTTGTCTGTTTTCAAGGATAGAGATAAAGGGGTATTTACTATGATACGCTTGCACTAATTTTCTCGTACTATCTTCACTCATGCCATCTACAACAAAAATTTCTATCTTTTCATTAGGAAAATCTGCATCTAGTATAGAATCCACGCATGATGAAATATATTTTTCTTCATTTAGTGTGGGGATAATGATAGAGATACGAGGTATGGTATTATGCATCATCTTCATTCACTATTCTAATAGGTATACCTACTGCCTTAGTATTATCAGGGATATCTCTATTGACCAAACTTCCTGCACCTATAATACTCTTTTCTCCAATAGTAATTCCTTTTTTACCAGAAAGGATATTACATCGCATACCCAAATAGGCTCCATTTTTGATATGTATCATGGTATGAACCTGACCCTTCCCATGAGAAGCGAAATAACATCCATAAGAGATCGTTACATTCTCCTCTATGATCATTTTCTCTATGGCAACATCATCCAGATAGCACTTCATCCCTATAAAAACATTTTTCCCTATATTAAACCCTATCATCCGATATAGTGCAACCCGTAGGTTTGTAAAAGGTACATTCGGTATGATCACCACATTGATATATTTTCGGATGGGTTTCCAGATGATGGTTGTTAAAGGATATTTCGCATAGTACGGTGGTTCTTTTTTGAGTACTTTCTTATAAAACTGTTCAACCATATACATTATGCATCTTCTTTGTATAGCTTTGGTATAGCATTCACTATGTTGATCACTTCTGTAAAATCCATCCCCAATGTATCCAGATACCAACGAATATTTTGATATCTTGGACGATTTTCATCCTTTACCAGTGCCAATGCCTCTTCTCGCGTGAGATCCCCTTCTCGGATCTGATTACTTCTAAAGGTATCATGCTCCGTAAATCCGGCAACGGTATAATACACATAGTTATAGAACCCTGCTGTACCATCTCCAATTCTCCATGTCGTACTCGTATCTATAGCTGTCTCCCAATCATACGTGTTTATCAGTGTATCATTCACTATGGTTTCATCCCAACGCCAATAATCAAAAATATGATAATAATCTTTTTTCTCGGTAAAGCTTCTATGGTATTCTCCAGAGAGTGTATCCCATAATGAGCTGTTAAAATAACCCGGGCTCTCTAGCATTGCTTTAAATCTTTTAGAGTGGTATCGTAGCTGCTTTGTTATCCCGTGACTATAGACTCTCTTCTCTTCAAAATCCGGAGGTATACCCAAAAATCCTGTTTTAAAATGCGTCACTTCCAGAGGATTTACTCCCCAAAGGTTCAACTGGATATCTGTTTGTTTTTTCACTGTTTCCACATATCTAAAAAAATGTTTATCTCCAGCAGTAAGCATCGCCATCATACCCAGATGTGGAGACTTAAGCCATGCCTCTAAATTCATTTTGATATTTTTTCTTTTTTGTGAGATATCAGCAGCAATAATGATATTCTCTACACCCAGATCTCCACACATCTGACTGATATTACGTCGTCCCAGATCTGTTACCATCCCCCAGTCATAGGTATACGTTATGGGTTTCATCTCAAGCTCTTTCATAATTAGATGTAGACCATAACAGCTATCTCGCCCTCCGGAGAACGGAACAATACAATCCTCACCATTTTCACGGCGGTAGGATTCTACTAATTTAAATAGTTCTTCTTTCGGTCTAGGTTTATTTCGTGGTCTGTAGTTATGACAATAATTACAGACACCTTTTTCATCAAATTTTATATAGGGCATCGTTTCAGGTAGAATACAACGCGTGCAACGTTTTATATATCGATTTTCACGATATTCCAATAAATGTTCTTCTGCATTATTAAATTTAAATTCCGGAATTAAGTTCTCTACCCTTTGAACATCATCATCTATAATAATATCTTTTTGTGATACAGGGATATCTATAATATATGCCTCTTCTCTAATCTGCTTAATATTGCTACATACTATCTGAGTTAAGGGGTATTTTTCAGATGCAAAATATAACTCACCTGCCTTCTCTCCGGTATATAAACTCCCATTATTGGAAAAAAGTAACATTTTCCCCATTTTTGGTATAATCAAAGCACACGCAATGACTCCCCTACACAAACCAAGTATCTTTTTGGGTAATGTTACCAAATCATTACCTTCTGACAAGTGTTCTTGTGCTATGGCTACGATCAGTTCAGAGTCTATTTGAAATTGTCTTGTTACCTTTAGTTTCTTCCATACCTCTTCTTCATTGACAATAATACCATTATGTATCACACACATATCATCTCGTACAACAGGTTGATTATCTCCCAAACCATTTGTGATAAGCCGACTATGTCCTAAAACTATTTGAGAAAAATAGGGCTTCACCTTTTTTAAAAGTTTTTCAATCTTATAATCAGCACGATCTATTTTATAGGTCATATTTGTATCTTCATAATAGATCAAACCACTTGAATCCATCCCTCTCTGTTCAGAGTGTTGCACAAGAATATCAAGATTCTTTCTGTCTACCTTAGATGATGCAACTTGCCCAAAAATACCACACATATCATTCCCCTATCAGTTTATTATATAATTTAATTAATTTTTCTTCTTGTGCTCCCCAACTAAGAGGATAAAGGTCATCTGCATTTATTTTTGGCAGTGTTTCCATCTCCTCAAATGCTTTTATGGTCTTATAAATACTCTCACTATCTAATGTACTACATTTTCCTAAACCATACTGCTTCACTACTTTAGAAATATCAGGAAAATCTGATGCCAATACCGGAATCTCTGCAAAACAATACTCAAATAACTTATTCGGTAAACAATAATAATCACTTAATGAAACATTTTGAATGAGACACAATCCAACATCAGCACTTTTTGCTACTGATACCACTTTTTCATGAGCTACAGCATCATGCACATATATGTTGGGATACTCTTTAGATAATATTTTAAGTTCTTCACTTAACTCACCATAACCCAAAAAAACAAGACTGGATTTTAAATTGCTGTTTTTAAAAGCATCTGTAATTAACTCAATACCTCTACCCTGTCCCAATATACCTATATATAAAAATATCTTCAAATCTTCAGGAATAGAAAAATACTCCCTTAAATAGGATGTATCATTAAAAGATATATCTTTCCCAAGTATCGGAGAATTTAAAATTATTTCTGAATATTTTTCCCCAATATGCTCTTTATACCATTGTTCAATAGATGGGCTCACTACGATCAAAGCATCTATAAATCTCCATAAGACTTTTTCAGTGGACAGTGTTAATTTACTTAACACCTTAGTTAAACCATTTCTATCTGATTCTAACTCATGTGCATCATAAATAAGTTTGGCACCTGTAAAAAATTTTACCATCACCCCTAACGGCAATACTAATGTATCATTACAATGAATAACTTTTGGCTTTAATTTCATAGCCTTAAAAAACATTTTAAATGTGAGTTCAAAGAGTGTAAAAATATGTCTAATCACTTTTGGTAAAAAAGTAAGCTTTCTTGATTGTAAAACAATCGAATAGATATGGAGTCTTTTGTTTATACTGTCTGTATGGCTAGCACCCTCATCAAGAGTTACTCCGATACCACTCACAATAAAGAAGTCATTTGAATGTGCAATGCTATTCATCTCTTTCAATATTCTGGAGTCCGAGTTAATATCCGTATGTGTTAAGTGTAAAATATTCATATTTAATTTATTCTTTTCCTTTTCTAAATTTTCACATTATCATTTGAATGTTAATTATCAATTTTCATTTCATATACTTCTTCCCAAATAGCAACATTATACAATTTCCAAAGTATATTATTATTATTAAATGACTCATGGTTTAATTCAACCATATACTTTACCAATGAAGATTTTTCAATTTGATCTATCATTTTATCTTTATGTTGAGCTATCCACATGTCTGTAGGAGCTTCAAATCCAAATTTATTTGTTCTCCACACTATCCGTTTTGGTAAAATATTTCTTACAACCTTTCTAAGTAAATATTTTAAATATCCATGTTTGAATTTTAAATCATCATTCATAGATATCGCACATTGTACAAATTGATAATCTATAAAAGGCAATCTTGTTTCAACAGAATTTCTCATTGAATTTTTATCTTCACATCTAAGTAAATGTGGTAAGTTTCTCTGCATTAATTCTCTTTTTTGAAAATCTTTAAATTTTAAAAAATCATAGAGATGATTAAGTCTTTTATGATTATATTTTATTTTTAAACTTAATGGATTCATACCAAGTAAATATTTCAAATATCTCATTTTGCTTCCCATCAATACACTAATCGTACTTTTAATAATCTGTTTTTTAGAAGTTTGAAAAAGTTTTAATTTTTGAAATTCTTTGAAAAATTTTATAAATTTAAATTTATAGAACAATGATGCGAAGTAGACTTCATAATAAGTTTCATATCCAAATAAAGTCTCATCACCTCCTTGCCCGTCAAGCATAACAATACATCCACTTTCTCTTGCTTTTTTCATAACAAAATACTGCATAAAAATAGAGGGGCCTCCAAATGGTTCTTCCTGCGTATACACAACCTCTTTCACAATATTTGAGAAATCTTCTAATGCTGGTTCAACTTTTAGCATATTTAAATTACAATATTCTGCTACTTCATCTGCAAAATTACTTTCATCTGTTTTTTCTTCAATTGATTTTGCATGTATCGCAATAAACTTTTCACCAGAACTTTCAAAATATTTTTTTGATGCAATCGCTGCAATTGAAGAACTATCTAATCCACCACTTAAACATGTTCCTACTTTTACATCTGAACGCAATCTTAACTCAACCGCCTTATTAAAAATTCTACTTAACTCTTGAACACTTTCCTTCTCATCTAACGTATCAAAATATTTATTACATTTTAAATCAAAATATTTATATATTTTAAATTTATTTGTTGCTAAATCATAAATTAAATTATGTGATTGTTCTAGTTTATATATATTTTTAAAAAAAGTCTCATTTGTATGTTCTTCTAAACCATATAATAAATAATCCGATAAAATATCACTATTTACAAATTTAGTTTCATAAAATTCTAATAGCTGTTTAATTTCTGAGCCAAATACAAACTTATCCTCAATTTCAGTATAATAAAATGGTTTTATCCCAAATCTATCACGACTACAAAAAATTATATTTTTATCTCTATTATAAATAGCAAATGCCCACATACCATTAAATTTTTCAATACAGCTCTCACCCCATTTATCATAACTCGCGAGTATTACCTCTGTATCTGTATTGGAATAAAAAACATAACCACAACCTTCAAGCTCTTTTCTAATCTCCAGATAGTTGTATACTTCCCCATTGTATGTAATCGTATATTTATCCGCTAGATAATTCATGGGCTGATGACCATCTGAACTTAAATCTAAAATAGCAAGACGACGATGTCCGAATGCAAAGTTTTTTTCAAAGAAAAAACCTTCATCATCCGGACCTCTATGAAATATGAGATTATTTATTTTTTTAATTTTTTTACTGTCTACTTGACTAGTATTTTTATTAATAATACCACTAATTCCACACATTTACTACTCTTTTATTATTTTTTTAATTTGATTTACAACTATATTTGAAGCATGAAGATAATTAAATAATAAATCTTCTCTTAGTGCCCTTATCGGTTTTTTATACATATGGGGATTTTGAATTATATTTTCTAGCGAATCAAGAATATCTTCTATTTTTGGATCTGCAATTATACCGATCTTATCCCTTAATGCAACTTCTATTGGTATAGCGTCCATATCTTGATAATTAATATTTAAAACTTTTTTAGGAACATCAATAAATAGAATTGGTTTTTCTCTCAAAAATGCAAATTCAAAAGCAACACCTGAATAATCTGAAATCATTATATCTGCTTTAAAAAAAGAGTCATCATCATCAGTAGAGTTTTCTAAAAAAATATTAATATTATCACACTTTTCTCTTAATTTTTCAATGATATCTTTTTTTTCAATAAAAAATATTGGATGTGGTCTAATAATAAGAATATAATCTTTTAAGATAATAGCATCAATCAAGGATTCTCCAATAGACTCTAAAATATTATCTGCACCCCATGATGGAGCCAGTAAAATAATTTTTTTTTCATTTTCATCTATAGCTCTCATTTTAGATCTTTGATGCAACCTATCAAGCTTTATATAGCCTGATTTAAGTCCACAAATAGAACATCCATAAAGCTTATTGATCTCTTTAATCTCTTCTAAATGATGTTTTCCACTACAAAAAATATAATCGAATCCATTAAATGATTTCTCAGGGTATATCATATGTAAACTTACTATAGAGTGTGGTAGATGTGAAAGTTTTTTAACTAAGGGAAATTTTTCTTTCTTTAATTGAACAGATGTTGTAATCACTAGTTTTGCACGCAATAATGAAGAAAGATAAGGGTGTATATATACATAATTGCTATGACTGTCTAAGATTTTCTCATCTTTATCAAAAAAAATCACTTTAAACGATACATCATCACGTTCTAAAATATTGATAACTTCTTTCATATATTGTAAGTTTGATTTTGAATAAACTAAAAATAAGATCTGATTTCTAAAATTTACTTTTAAAATATTTAGCATACTTAATATAAATTCTAATGAAAAGATGAACATAAAGATTCTTTTTAATTTAGAGATTTTGACTCCTTTCTATTTTTAATAAAATTATTTAACATATATGATATACTGATATACCTCATAGAATTTAAGAGCATGTATAATACTATGCCATAAAATACATTATTTTGAAAAATAGCAACACTCCAAGATACAATAATAATAAAAAGTAACATTACACTATTTTTAAAATTTTCTTTCAATTTTTCGTATACAAAGAACATACAGCTTCTAGGAACAACATATAATGTCATTGCCGCTAATGGTGCTAATATTTGTAAAAAATATATAGTTTCTTTCCATTTATTCTCTTCAAAGAAAATAGGTATCAGTATTGGTGGTAAAAAAATAAATGAAATCATTATAACAATAGAGATAAAGAACAAAATATTTTTAAGATTTTTATAAAATCTTATACTCTCTTCTTCTAAATTATTTCTTACATAATATGCCAACTTTCCATGATAAACATCATATATAGACTGGCTTACAATAGCAATAATATTAAAAAGTCTCATTGCTAAAAAATATTGAGCTGCCATGGCTTGACCAAAAAAACTACCCACAACCACTGTAGGAATATTATATGCAAAACTATTAATAAAAACACTTGGTGTTGTAATTAAAGCAAATTTTCTTTTTTGAAGTAAAAGTTCTATTGTATCTTTAAAATTTATTCTATAGTCTTTAAGTAATCCTAAACCATAAATAAAAAACATTATCCCAGAAATACCAATAGCCGATATATGGAAAATAACTATGTAATATAGTTTCAATTTACTATCACTTGTAAAATGGTATATCAATATTTCACTCATTAATACCGTAATTGGTAAAACCCGTAAAATCGCTAAATACCTAAATTTTTCAAATCTTATAAGTATGTAAATAGTTATTGAAGTTAAAAAACTCATAAAAATATGTATCGGCAAAAATTTTAATAAATTATTATCAAAAGATAAAAAAAACTCTATCACTAACCAGCAAAGCAAACTTAATATCATTGCTATACTTAAAGATATAGCAATAGCACTATTCAATCTTTCTTTTTCTATATGTACAATTGTAAGTTGATATTGAAGCATTCCTACCGATCCAAGTATTGCTAAATATGACATATAGATTGAATACTCACCTAATTCTTCTTGTGTAATATATTTTGCAAGTAATAAAAAAACACCTAATTGTAATATTTGAGCTATTACTATAGAAATAGCAGAAATAGAAATATTTTTAAAAAATCTTGAATGAAATAGATGCATCATATTTGTACCATTCTCCTCACTATACAGCTACGTAATTTTGGGTGCATTGTAAAATAAGTCTTTCCTTCTTGCATATCCTGCTTAATACATGAAAGTGCTTCAAGATTTTGAGTATTTTTCTGTAATAGTATTAATAATATTTGTGCTCGGTAATAGCTATCAATAAATGCCAATATAGCTTTATATAAATGTGTATCATTATAATATTTTCTGAAATAAAGTTTTGGGAATTCCCACTCTTTTTGAAGTATAATATCTCCAGTATCTATCCCAGAATTCATATAAAACACACTATACCCTAGCTTACCCTTTAACAGATAAGAGTAAAAAAGTCCATCACTTCCTTTAACTTCCGGTACAATACCCGGGTGAATATGAATAATTTTTATTCCATGAATATTTAAGAGATCTGCAGGGACAATACCACTAGATGCATAAAGAAATGTTTTACATTCTTCTTCTTGAATATAATTAAGAAAGTTTTTATCTTTATAACTATCTAAATAAATTGTTTCAACTGTTTGCGTATACTCTTTAAGATTTATTTTTTTTAAAAATTGAATATGATATCCTACACTTTGTTGAATATCATATTCAATCTCTGATAAAAACTTAAACATTTTTTTCTGTTGCCTTTTCAAATATTGATCAAATATACGATGTGCTATTGATTGCCCAAACACATAACTCAATTGCTGTACACGTCTGGCTCTAGTAAAAGCAAGACAAATGATTTTTTTTGGTAAAACCCCATTAGCCTTCATGGTCTCCAAATAAGCTATGGCACTAAAACCAGGGCGATGGTCTACAAAAAGCGTCAGATCAAGGTATTGCATAAAGTTTCCAATTTTTTTGAAGCTATTTCATAATATGCCTGAGGATATTTTGTACCTGTTCCTAAACTATTATCAAGTAATTTACAGGCACTATTTAGGTACATTACATCCTTTTTTGACTTTGTCAAATCTAATAATAAAAAGCATAGAGTGATCTCCATTTGACTAACAATAGGCTTAGCATTTGACAAAGGTTTTCCATCAGATGTATAATAATCATAAACTCTTTTTGATACATCTATTTTTTTACAAAGTATCTCTAATTTACGCTTCACCTCCTCCAGGACAAGGGTCTGATCTTTGTGAACAATACGACAAAGAAAGCTGTATGTATCAAATACCGTACTATCTTCTGCATATATTTCATCACAATATTTTGCAACAGATACATATTGTTCCGTTATATTACTCACTTAACCCTCTTTTAAAAAAATTAATATGCTCCAGATCAGAGGGTTGATCAACCTCTATCCAGCCATTTTCTATTTCAACAGCCTTGAGAGGTGCTATCGAAGAAGCAATGGACATAAGAAAATCTGTCATATACATATTTTTTGTCTCTGAACCTATTTCATTATAAAGCTCAATAATATAAGGAAGGATTTCTTTTTGAAATGACATCAGCCCGATATACTGTCCTTCTATTTCTCCATAATTTTTTGGTTTTTGCCCTAATTCTTTAATATACCCTTTACTATCAAGCTTTAGTGTTTCGGCATCCTTTAGAGGGTTATCCATCCTTGCTTCCCAATATTTACGCCATTGTTTATCAATAACTACTGATACCTCAGAATCTGTAGATAAAAGTTTTTCCAAAACCTCTTTACCATAAACAATATCTCCATATGATACTATCAGATCATCATCTAAAATCTCTTTGGCACACATTAATGTAGCAACCATATTAGTGTTGGCGTAATCTACATTTATCAGCTTATCTACTCCCCCCAAATTAATACTCTCTGCTTTATATCCTGCTATAATTGTTATATCTTGTATTCCACAAGCTCTCATCGCCTCAATCTGATAACTGACTAATGGTCTTCCCTCCAGTTCAACCATACATTTAGGTTTATCATCGGTAAGTGGTCTCAAGCGCGTGCCTTGTCCTGCAGCTAAAATAATTGCTTTCATAAGTTTCCCTCTATAAATTCTAAGACCAGATCATGATCAAAGTCTCTGTTCTGTCTTTCCGGATGCCACTGTACACCCATAACTTTTTTATTTTTATGAATAAACGCTTCAATAATACCCTTATGGGTTGCAATTGGGATAAGTGGGGAGCCTAGAGATTCCAAATCTATCCCTTGATCATGATAGGAATTACTTTTCTGTTTATCTAAATACCCTATACTGCTTTCAAGAATATGCTCTTTATTTACATGACCTGATATAGAAGATATTATCTTTCCCCCAAAATAAACATTCAATATTTGGGCACCTTTACATATACCAAGAATAGGGATATTCCTTTGGAAGGCATACTCTATGATCTTATACTCTAAAGCATCCCTTTCACTATACACATTCTCCATATTTTTCTTTTTACCATACAATAAAGGATCAACATTATTTCCTCCTGTTAATACTACCATGTCATATTTTTCTTGCAGATATATCTCTATATTCGTTGTATTATTGGGTATCAAAGAGATCATAAATCCCAACGATTCAAAAAAAGTGATATAATCATACGCAATTGTATTACGCTTCTCTTCATAATTACATGCATAGTCTACTCTCATACTCATTAACAAAGTTTTCAACTGATACCTTCAATAAACTTATTTGTACAGTCCAAATGAATCCTCTTATACATAACAAGATGATCAAATATTTTATCCCCGCAACCTATTGCCGCAGGGAGATCAAACTCTGCACATCTAATTGCCATGTGTGATGCAGCACCGCCATATTTGGTTACAAGTCCTTTGATATGATGACTAAATATCCAATCAAATCCGGGATCCGCATGTTCTATAAATACAATTTTATGGTCAATGTCTTCTATCTTGTTTCCCTGCAATACGACACTTGTCCCAATAACACTATGTTGTGTAATATAATTAGGTTTAGACTTAGGATAAAAAAACATTTCAATATCACTATTTTCAAAAATCAACTCAGGTAATTGAATTGCAGATGCCAAAAGATGCTTTTGTTTATTACTATAAATACTATTTTTTAATTCACTTTCAATATTAGTATCACTCGAACAATATGCATATTTCAATATATCATTTAGATTTAAATGTGCTGATTCTTCTATAGTAACATTGTGTTCACTGCTAAACTCTTCAATCAAATCTAATATAAGGTTTAAGTTTTTAGTAAACTCAAATTTTGCAAATTCTCGAGCCTCCATTGCATCTTTTACAAACTTTAACAAAACTTCAGCAGAAAAATCCAAAGCATGTTCATTGATCTTCTTTTGTACATTTTCTATGACCTCTATATCCTGAATAGCATTTTGTTCTACTGTATCTACTACATCCATACTCTCTGCTGTGTCTATATAATTATCAAAATTCTTTTGATAATTTAGAGAAGTAATATCATAACTTCCAGGTCTTAAATGTCCGTATTTATTTATAAAAGCTTGTTTATCCATTGATCCATTCTGTAATAAATTATAATCACTAATAAAATTCTTGGCTACAGTATGAATTGATCTTAAAAAATCATCATGTTGCTCTTTTGTAATACTATTTTGATTTAACAACGATTTTAAAAAAGCTGAACCAACAAATCCAAACCTTGCCAATATTGCAAAGGGAAGTGTTCCATATCTCTTACAGTCTTCGAGCAAATTAATAATTTTTTCCGGTATGGATAAATTTGATTTAATTACTTTATCTCTTCTTTCTCTAAGTGTATTCAGTTTTTTAAGTTCTGACTCGATAGATACTTCTGTTTGATTTATAATGTTCTGTGTAAACTCAATATAATGTTTTATCACAGTATTTATCTCTTGCTCTGTAAATCCAAACTTCTTTAACGTAGTTGTTTTGATATCAAAATCAAAATCAAAAGATGTCATAACAATATTAAACTCAACTTTATCATGCTGTTCAGGATTTCTTTTTAATTGATCCATAAAATAATCTATAAGCTTTTCTGCTATCTTATCCTCAATCTTAGAAGGAATAAAAGTATTGAAGCTCATTCTAATATCTACGTATGGTTTTCCAGAGAAAGAGACTAGTCCCGGTGAATATTCAACTTTTCTATATCCTAAACGACTTCTACTCTCTTGCCAAACTGTATCAGTAATAATATATCTATATAAATCAAATGCTAATTTTTTTGGGTTTATCCCTATGATCTCAGCAGGATTCCAATCAGGCATTACACCGTAACCATTCCCCTTCCCAAGTAAATTTGGATGTTTCTTATGTCTATCATTCACATACTCTTTAATTTTTATAATCTCTTTCTGAAAATCATAGTCTGGAATTTGTAACATATTTTTTTTAGCAGCTATAGGACGTACTTGTAAAATATATAATCTATCGCCAACAAAAGCAAACTCTATATCCAAAGCATCATAGCAAGTAACAGACTCGATTTCTCTCACTGCATCTATCAAGACTTTTAGCTTTTTATCTTTTATCTCTTCTTTAAAATATTTGTAACAGATAAAGGTACTAAGGCTCTCTCCTTTTCCTGAGGTAACAGACTCAGTATCATTTCCTTCATCATAGTTCACAATATAATATGGAGCGAATGTTTGTAAATTTTTGGTAAAGAGCACACCACTCATGGTCACATCATCTAAATATGATTGTACCAGAACCTGATTATCTTCATTTTGTTTTTGATTGTTTTTTTCATAACTTTGCATAACATTTAAAATAGCATTATCTAATGCCTCATAATCACCCGCAGGTACTCTTAATACTGTTGTATAGTTCCCTGCCATAGAAGAGATATGAGTATCTTCATTTAATGCTGAACTTCTTACGATAAGATATTTTGATCGAATATACTTCTTTATGGAGGATATGATACTTTGATTGTCTTCTTTATAATCTCTTACGCTAAAAGTTACCTGCTCCAATATATATGATTTGGTTAAATGGTTTTTTAGAGTACTTAATGTTTCAGCTTTTGTCCCAAAAGTAAACTTTTCTATATCTTGCTTAGAATCTACCTCTGCCCAGCCTCCCTTTATATCAAAGAAATCACAGGTATTCATCTCCACAGAGATAAGATCATTCATTAAATGCAAAATTGTTGCATTTTTATTTTTTACCAAGATACGACTAATACTTTTTTTTACTTTATTCAATTTTTCTTGTTTGATGAACAGTAAACCAGAATACTCTCCAAGAAGTTTTGCACCCTTCTCTATTTTATTTTTTGACAAAATATATTTATTATTTTGTTGGTATACTTTTTCAAATGAAGCTTCCGTATCTTCTCTTCCTTCATAGCGAGTTGCCCATTCAGAATCATATACTATTGCCATATCTTTTTTAGAAGAAACTAATTGTTCAATGATTTTTTCAGAGTACATAATGTCTGTATAGGATATGATTAGATCATCATCCATTGTGTAGATCGCTTTACTTAAAGAATATAAAGTATTAGTATCCTCCCACTTTTCATTATAGTAGTATTTTAAAGATGGATAACTTTGCATAATTTTTAAAATTTCAAACCCACCGATTAAATGGATATCATCTATTTTAAACTTTTTTGATAGCTTAACTATATTATCCAATATCGTTTGATCACCGATTTTCACCAAACATTTTGGTAGATTCTTTTGTTTTTCAATAAACCGAATCCCTTCTCCTGCAGCAAGTAAAATATATTTCATAAGGTATGCTTTCTAACTTATATTTTTTTTTAAAAACATTATAATATACTCTATCTCTTCATCATCCAAATATGGATTCATAGGTAAACTCATGATCTCTTGACTGACCCTCTCTGCAACAGGGAAATCTCCTTTTTTATATCC
>Ga0256827_10001091_pt1 | contig 17131 bp, 12 predicted proteins | sample CV84metaG_FD_185977 | JGI IMG/M metagenome (GOLD analysis project Ga0256827, IMG submission 185977) | Hydrothermal vent microbial communities from East Pacific Rise, Pacific Ocean - CV84 | ecosystem: Environmental > Aquatic > Marine > Hydrothermal vents | place: Pacific Ocean: East Pacific Rise... | reverse complement strand
ACCTTAACTACCTGGAACATTGCCGCCATGAATTTATCAAACAACTCGGTCTTGATTTTTCTGAATTGGTAAAGCGTGGAATCAGCCTGGTCGTGATTCATACCGAAATCAGCTATAAATACTCCCTGCACAGCGGTGATCGCTTTATGGTTGGAGTCATTTTGGAACGGGTCTCACCATTGCGCTATCGATTTTTACAGGATATCTACCTGCTACCGGAGAAAAAACTGGTTTTAAAAGCACGGGTAACCGGAACCGGAGTAAACGAACAGGGACGACCACAACTCCCCAGAGAGATCAGTACCGCACTGGAAAAAATATCTTGATCTTTGCCGTCACCGAAACAATCAAGGCCCAGCCGTAATCGACTGAGCCTTGCTGTTTCCTGGTTAAATTAGTTCTCAACTTTTACAGGTAGAGCTATTTCTCGATCACAATTTTCCGCTGTGACGTATAGAGCATCCGCACCAGTTCATACTCAAAAGGTGAGCCGGTTCTATAGTAACGGAATGGCTGTCGCTTTCGTTTATCAACGGCAGTCACGGCACTAAAAATCATCCTGACATTATTATCTTTCATCCAATCTGTCTCAAGCTCCTTGGCAACCGTATTGAAAGCCACCATATCGACAGCAAGCCCAGCGGTATCCCTCAGGTTGGAGGGACCCAGAATTGGCAAAACCAGATAGGGACCATTGCCCACACCGTAGTGCCCCAGAGTCTGGCCAAAATCTTCCGGTTGCCGGCGAAGATGCATACTGGTCGCCGGATCCCACAGCCCGACAATACCCACCGTGGTATTGATCACAAAACGGGCCAGGGTTATCCCGGTCTGCTTGAATTTTAACTGCAAAAGATTGTTGGTAAAGTTATTAAACTCATAGATATTATCAATAAAGTTGGAGACCCTATCTTCAGCATAATCAGGCATAACAAAAGTATAGGCGCTGACAATCGGCAGGAAAATATACTTGTCAAAATAATAATTAAAACGATATACGCCGCGATTAAAACCTTCCAGAGGATCACTGATGGCAGCCACATCTGTACTATGGTGGACAATATCATCATACTGCCGCATTGGCGGTTGCGTATCAGCGGTCTGTTTCGGCAACGTTGAACAGCCACTCAACAGCAGAATGCCCAGAATCGTAACCAGCAGCAACATTTTCACGCGAATAGATTCAGTCATGATCAACCCTCCTGTCCGTCAAAAAAATTAACGATAAAACGGACTACATCGGGATGGTTCATGTTGCCGCAATGCCCCCCCGTTGGATAAATTTGTGCCCGGTCACCAAACACTTTATGCAGGTAATCAACCTCACCAGGCGCCATAATGATGTCATCCTGATTATGTAACAAGCCGATTTTCTTGGCACTACGGAGGTATTTTTCGATATGTTTCAAAGTGAGTTCATCAATCAACTGCGGTTCGGTCAGAGTTGGATCCTTGTCGTGAAAATAAGGGAAAAAATACTCATGGAAATAATCGGTAAACCTGGTCCGCAGACCAACCATCCCGAAACGTTCCAATGATGTTGAATTACTCATCTCCACATTTTTCGGTGTAATATAGCCCCCCCCGCGCATCACATCAGCTGTGAACATCATATTGGCGGAACTCATGGCAAAAGAGACCCCGACCAATGCGGCGAGAAAGTCCTCCCGCGGAGGATGACGCTTATAAGCCTTGTAAATAAAGTCTCCACTTAAGTCAAAATAGCCCATCTCCTGATACAGACTGGAAATACTTTCAACCAGATCCTGATACCATTTATTCAGGTTATCTATCCCTCCGGGGATATTATTCTCCATCAAGCTATCCAGCCTTGACACCGAATTGTAGAGACTCGCAGGAGGGTTGATCAGCAGCACTTTTTTGAAATTAAATACTTTTTCAGTTTCGTCAAGCAATGACACATAAGCAGCCTGGATTCCCCCGAGGCTGTAGCCCGTCAGAGAATAGTCTGTGACCTTAATCTTGCTCTTCACCTCATCCATCGCATCCTTCATAACCCGATAGATATCGACAGCATCATCATCAAGCCGGCCCGGCAGCATAGTTTGTGAAGCATTGATGATAAAATTTGAATAAGTTGGAGAAGAGATGGAGAGGACATGATAGCCGGCCTGATAAAAAGCTTTCTGCAAATTAACCATCTTGGGTGAATTATAACGGGCTCCGGTTCCGGCAATAATAAAAATCAGGGGGGCCTCTTCTTCCTGATAAACTAATGAGCATTCCAATCCGGAATCGTACCAGAAGACATCAGGTGTCTCACGTTCCGGAAATGGATGAATACGAAAAACTTCGGTAGGAACCGTTTCAGGCAATTCAGCCTCATAAACCGCCGGAACTTCCATAACTGTCGCCTCATATGGATTAACATACGGGAAAAAGTATGGTTTTTTTGCGACTGCCGGACTAACCAGTGAACACAGAACCAGTGTGGTCAGAACCAGCAAGAAAATTTTCCTCATCATTTCCTCCTGCATTTCATGAAATTAAACTTGTTAGAGGTTCAAACATATAGCGTATCCGTCAAGTTACTGAATGAGACCCACTTCCCGGAAATAGCGTTCCGCACCGGGGTGGAGAGGAGCAATAAGCTTCTGCGACAGCTGCATCCGAACCAAATTTGCAAATGCAGGATGCTGCTGTCGAAACAGATCTAAATTTTCCATCACCTGTTTAACCACCCGGTAAACGATCTCTTCATCCATGTCAGCGCGGGTAAAAACAATTGCCTTAACCCCGACAGTTGGAATCAGCGCCTTATCTTCCAAATCATCATAATATTGGGGATCAATCTTCCTAGCACAGAGGTACGCGTTACTTTTGACAATATTATTAATGAATGTTTGATCAAAGGGGACAATACGAACTTTGCGCTTCCCTTTGGTTGCTTCGATCACAGAGAGGTTGGGGTGCCCTACGGTGTAGAAATAAGCATCAATATCATTAGCCTGCAGCCTTTCTGAGGCTTCGTAAGTGGGATAGTTAGAAATTTCAAGATCGTTCACCGGATCTATCCCCAGCTCTTCCAGAATAGTCACCGATGTTCGCTCGTCACTTGATCCAACCGCACCAATATTGAGCCGCTTCCCTTTCAGATCAGTAGCGCTATTGATCTCTGCATCAACAGCAGCAATCAGGGTGAGATCCTCGATATATAATCCAAGGACTGCACGCAAGTCTTTCTTTTGTTGCCCGTCAAAATAACCTTCTCCATTCGTCGCAAAATAGAGAAAATTAGCTTGGGAAATACCGAAATCGATCTCACCCGACAATACTTTGTCGATATTTTCCAGTGACCCTTTAGTGGATTGATTGGCCATCCAGCCACCAAACTCCTGACGTTTTTTATTGAACATCTTGGCTATTGCACCACCGGCACTGTAATACACACCATTGATCGCCCCGGTTCCAACCGTCACTAGAGGTTCACTCGCCAAAGCCGTTACCGGCTGAGTATAAACCAGCGACAGGGTAAAAACTGTGCAGCCAAGCACCCAGGTCAGAATAGCTTTCATATGATCTCCTTTGTGATTCTTAAGTCAGAGGAACAATGCCTAAGTTAAGCAGGGGGCTCCGGTGGGCAAACACCCCCGTTCAATGCCAATTTGGTAGTATATTCTATAAGAGTGTGAATTAAAAAAAAGAGGCGTATTCAGTAGATAATAGCTGAATTGGGAGGACAAAGCCAAGACAAAGTCGAGATAAGGGCAACTTTTCAACCAAAGTGGGGATAAAGAACACCATAAACCGGCACTGACAATATGTTGCTTTGATCCTTTTAACTGTGGCTCAAAGCACCCTGCCCACCTATTCGAGAATCCCGCTCGCAGTCAGTCTCTTCACCAGAACAGGGATAAATTCATTGATCGCTGCCTGTCTTGATCCACTCACTTTAACCCGGGAGAGATCAGACCAGACCGGCTTTTTTCTACCGACATCAAAGAGAGTTGTTGCAACGGTAAAGTAATCAATATCATACTCTTTCACCGGGTAAACAACTTCCCCGACGTACATGGAATACCAGCCATTACTGTACATCCCGGAGACCGCAAAACGAGCCCCATCCGGTTGATAATTGACCATCGAATCTTTCAGGATAGAACGCCCTACCAATACCGTATCAACGCCCAGCTGTTTAACCTTCGCCACAACCTCTTCACGGCTGATATCCGTCCCGTGCTGCGGCAAAACCTCATAACTTGGAATCGCAGCAATTCCCAGTTCATTCAGCTTCAAGGTCAGTAGATTTTCTGCCTGCCGACGCATATAGTCCTGTTCAATGATCGAGATGACTAGGACGTTATGTAGCTTTTTAGTATAGGTCGGATCCTTCCAGACATGGATGGTTTTAATTGGTGAACATGCGACCAGGACAAGCAAACATAACAGGCTGATGATAACTCTACGATAAAGAATTTTTCTCACAGGAGTGAACCTTCTGGACAGACGACTCATATTTTTATATTCACCAAGAATCTTACACGGTTCCACAGTCATAAAATTAATACATTGACCCCGTAGAATATGAAGTATTGTTTTTTAGCAAACCTTCAGCAGTCAGTTTTGATCAGGAGTTATTCTCGTAATTTTTGACCCCTGCAAGCCTAACCCGGCCATCAAACCTTTTTGATCAAAAAAGAAGGCATAGACATTATCACGGGCGGTTGTCGTAGTCAGTGCCTTGGCGACTCCTGAATCAACAACGACAATACTGGGGCCAACTCCAACTTCCCAACCGGAGCTCGACTTGAGGTAATCAAGGTCTTTATCGGTCATAAAGATCAAGGCATAACCAAATGTCTGCGCACCGACCTGCAGACCGTAAGACACGGCGACAGTGCTATAATATCCCGTCGTCTCACCATTTTGCAGCAGTGCCCCCTCACCATAGTGAGCCCCCAAAATGATTCCGGCCTTAATCACATCGGGGAAAATAAGGATCCCCTTAGCCTCTGCTGCGAGCTCTTTAGCAACTGCTGAGTCAGCATACAGGGTCTTGAGGGCAGTTTGAACTTCACGATCAATCTGTACAGCATCAGTCGCCCAGACCAGTTGAGGGACAGAAAAGATAACCAAACTGAGAAACACCGTGAGCTTAATTATGCGGTTGAATAAAGAGAGCATTGAGAGAACCTTTTCTTAACTGATCTAGTGAGTGGGACATACTGAACAACCCCGCCATAGACAAATCATAACCGGCTAGGATCACTCGGGGACAACAATAGCAAAAAAACAAAGGTAAAATAACTCAGGGAACCTGCAAATAGAATACAGGTTCCCTGAGTTATTTTTACAATCTATGAATGGTTAAAATCTGTAAGTAGCTATAGCTCCTAGCATAAACTGGCTACTGTTTCCTTCATCATCAACAACCGGGCTATCCTTGGCATCATTTAAAAGGACTGTATAGCCGACCAGACCGGTTACACCCCAACTATCGTTAATCGCATAACTGCTTTTCCAGTTGACCCCAACATCTTTAAGTCCAGCATCGGCCTTATAACGATCCAGGCCACTGCGGGTAGCATCTTTTTTATCAACTGAAAAGTAGGTATTCATATAGTCTTTATCTGCATAAGTTGTCGACATCCCAACCCGGTTCTTGAGCCCCATGGCCGGAAAAGAATAACCACCTTCCAGGGTAGTCAGAGAGCCGTCATGCTCGCCCATTGTATCGGCCACCCACTGCAGACTTGCGTCCCAACCATCAGAATTGAAGCCGCCAAAAATTCCGGCCTCTAAAGTCATATCTATTTTCTTCATATCGGCAACTTTGTTATTGCTCACATCGTCATCCCGCTTAGCACGAAGTTGCAAAACCGGGCCGACGCTCCAGGTTGTATCAGGCAAAGCATTCACCCGCAGGCGATTCCCCAACAACTGAACAAAATAACCATCTTCCCACTTGGCATTGAGAAAGAGCAGTGGAGCCCCGGTCATATCGTCGGAACCTTCATAATCGGGCACAGCAACCAAACCACCTCCCACCGTCAAATCGACATCAGCGGCCCACAGTGACACTGGCAAACTGAGACAAATCAGAGTAACAAGAAGTAGGGGAATGTGTTTCAGATTATTTTTTTTCATTGAGATCTCCATAATAAAGGGTGATGAAGCTCGCTAATGCCGCTCCAATATTTAGATTATACGTGTTTAAGTGACAATAGCTAAGAAACCATGACCTATCTGGTCACATCGATTTGCCATTTTAGCCCCACTGAAAGATAAAAGCAACATGGTCGATCACTCCAGAGTGATTTTTCTCCCGACAACATTTAGTCCTTGTCACCAACCACTGGGACAGATTTGGCATCTACCGGTGGTTTCTTCTCTTTATTTCCGGCTCTATCGCCACTCTGATAAACAACAAAGCCCCCTGAGGAACCGGAAAAAAGTCCCGACTTAAGACCATTTTCACGCTGGTTTGGTGGTGTATAAGGGGCAATTCCAGAGCAACCGAAGAGGCTCAAGCCCAGTAAAGACCAAACCACCCACCCTCCGATCAACCGTAGCAGAGACATCAGAACTTCACTCTGGTTCCAACTGTTGCCACGTTAATATCTTCAACATCGGTAGCATCATGATCAAAGGAGAAGACCCGGTACTGGGCATAAAATTCAGCACCATAGTCATTAAATGCCTGAACCACCGTTGCACCATAAGAATGGCCATCATCACGGTCACTCACAAGATTTGTTGACTTCCCATAGTCAAGACCAAAGGAGGTCTTGCCGATTGAAACAAGATCAGTCCTCCAGCCAATTTTCCCCCAGACATTAGATGGATCGCCCTGATTATCAACATCCTGCTTGCCGGCAGAGAAGGTGAAATTTAAGCCGGTATTCTCATGCAGAATGGAAAAAGACCCATCGTATTGATAGTCAGAGTCATCCCCATTTCTTTCGCTATTAATGTACGCAATCGCCACAGCGGAGGCGGCTTTAAAACCATACCCTTGACCACCCCACCACAAAGAAGCATCCCAGCGCTTATCGCTGATCCATGAAGTTGAAAGGTGGGTCCCATAAAAAACTGGAGTATCATAACGGAGCCGGCTTTTACGACTCAAACCGTCAAAATCTTTAAATGCATCCGAAACACTGATGCCGGTTAATTTTTTATTGTCAGATCGGACAAACAACATTCCTCCGGCAATATCGGCAATACTGGCATATTGCACCAAATCGGTTCCGGACAGATCAACTTCGGCAGTACCGTTGGATGATGTGTCCCCTTTCCCGAGAAACAGCTTGCCATAATCTTGGCTGGCCAGAGAGAAATCGGCATAGCGCTGATCGAAATAATCACCACTCTCCGCATTGTTTTGATCAACATCAGAGGAGATATTTGGCGCCACAGCAATTTCCATCCTCAAACCAAGGGTCAGATTATCCGGCAGATCTGCCGTACCCACCAACCGAAATTTACTGTTACTAGCACCAGAATCAACGAAGTAGGCTTCGGTGGTATCACCATCGTCAACGACATTTATTGCCCGGTTAATTTGACCGGAGAGAACCAGTTTGACTTTCTCTGCCCCGGAGGTGACCCCTTTGTCCATCGGCTCAAGCCTGGCAACTCTCTTCTCATCTGCATCCGCCTTTTCATCCTTGGTCTGAACCGGAGCCTCGGTCAGGGCTTGTTTAAACTGCCCGACCTGTTGCTGCAATGCTTTTAACTGTTGTTGTTGCTCTTCCAGTTGCTGTTGTTGTGCCTTAATCAGATTCTCCAGTCTGGCAACAGTTTCTGCATCAATACCACCGGCGGCAAAAGACGAGCGCGCAACCGGCAGCTGAAAAGCCAACAACAACCCAACAAAACCCAACAATATTTTTCTTTTCATGATCAGAGATTCTCCTTTTTAGTTCTCTCAAATTAGTGGATCTCACACAAAAATGACTATCGGTTTCCTGCTCATGGTTGTTCTTCAGTCGAAAGCTCCCCACTTTCACCAGTTTCGTAACCAGAAGAATTGACTCCTTCATCATTAACCCATTCCATAAAAATCTGATAGCCGATGGAGAGCAATACTGCACCGACAAACATACCAATAATACCGCCGGTTGCCATACCGCCTAAAGCCCCCAGCAAAACCACTGGCATGGGAGCATCTACACCACGACCAAGGAGGAGGGGTTTGAGAATATTATCAACCATTCCGGCCAAAATAAAATAGATGGTATAGAGAATGTTGATCGTCGTCGAGGTGTCACCAGACCACCAGAGATAGATGATAACCGGCAATGAAATAATACTTGCGGGGAGTTGCATAATACCAAACAGCATCACAAAAACTGCCAGAACACCGGCGGCCGGAATCCCGGCAACCAGAAAACCGAGACCTAGCAACAACGCCTGAATGAATGCAACACCGATGACACCAGTTGCGACCGAGCGAACTGTCGCGACTGTCAGTTTCTGCAACCTCGGGCCCCTATCAGGACCCACCATCCGGATTGAAATACGCTGCATGGCTTTCTCCCCGGAATCACCATAGACCATTATAATCCCGGCAACCAGTAGCGCGGCAAGAAACAAAAGTACCGAACCAGCTGTATTAGCTGCAGCAGCAAGTACCCTCTTCGAAAGTGCCTGCAGTTGCTCATGATTTCTCTCAATCAGTCCCGGGAGATTAGTCGCAGCATCATTCCAGAGGCTGTAAACCTGTTTCCCGACAATCGGCCAATCAGCGACTGCAGAAACGGGCGGTTTGATGGTGATAGAATTGTTATCAAAGGAGGTATAAGTATCGTGAATTTGACCCGCAAAAGAACCTCCCAGCATCACCGTAGGAACGCCCAGCAACAATAAACACCCGAGCACCAACAGCACTGCAGCGCTGGCCTGTCGTCCCCCCAGCCACCTGGCCAGACATTGATGCAATGGATAGAGTGCGATCGCCAGGATCAGCCCCCACAACATCAGGTTGGTAAAGGGGGCAAACACCCGGACACACATGATAATCAGAAAGACGACCAGACCGATGCGGATGATCGCATTAGGAAAGTCTTTGGCTAATATTTTTTGAAGTCTCGAATCATCTACCTGCATTTTTTCTGTTGCTCCTTTAATTCAGTTCACCGCCACTCATTTTAAGTGGCGATATGATTTTATGCTTCAGGTTCAGGTTCTGGAGTGGGAACGTTACCTCCCTCTTCCGAACTGCGAAGATGCAAATCCATTTGTGGAAAGGGAATCTCGATATCCGATTCACGAAAAATCTTCTCAATTGCATGATATAGATCACTTCTCACTTTCAGTCTGAGGTCAGCATCTGGAATCCAGGCACGCAGTTCAAAATCGAGGGAACTCTCACCAAAACTGAGAAATAGAACCTCCGGAGCCGGTGATTTTGCCACATTATCGTGCTGCTTGGCACATTCTAGTAAAAGTTCTACAACCGTAGGGACATCAGAACCATATGCGACACCAACCGGAACAGAAAGACGGACCTGGCGATTGGCTAAAGTCCAGTTGATCACTTGATTGTTGATAAGATCAGCATTTGGGATGATGACATCCGCCTGGTCAAAAGTTTCAACAATGGTTGCCCGCAAACCAATTTTTTTAATCCGGGCACTTTTTTCACCAAGCTCAATCGTATCTCCCTCCCTTAAGGGGCGTTCAAAAAGTAGAATCAAACCGGAAACGAAATTGTTTACAATCCCTTGCAGACCAAATCCGATACCAACACCCAAAGCACCCATAATGATCGTCAACTTGGTAAAATCAAAACCAAGAGCCATAAAAGCAAATATAAGGCCAATGAACACAATGGAATATCGAATCAATTTGCCGATTGAATTTTGCACTCCCCGCTGGATCTTGTATCCTATCACCATTTCGTCAAGAAGGACTCTGGGGAGAATATGAGACGCCAGCAGGGCGATATAAAAAACCATCAACGAAGTGAGAATTGTTGCGACACTGATCCACATTGTCCCGATAAAAAAGCCCAGCGACAGAAAACCTGCTGTTGCCGAGGAGATATCATCATACACCCCCCATGAAGAGAGCAGTCCCGGCAAAACAGCGAATAAAACGATCGGGGCAAAAAATAGGAAACTCACTTTTCGAACCAGATAACTGGCATCACTGCGCAACAACTTAATCTGCCAGACCGGTGAGGAATAGAATACCCACTGCAAACCGCCATGGATCATATACATCAGCAACATGTAGGGGAAAATGGAGGTAACAGAGAACACAACAGAGACAAACAGATAACTGGAGAGACCCGCTTTACCAAAAATTTCAGCAAGGAGAATCACCAAGACTAAACCACAGCCAAGACGGAACAGCCAGAGATAAAAACCGGACTGGTTCTGAGCCGAGACCTCCTTGTTCCAGCGGAAAAAAAAGTACAGGGCTAACAGACAAACAAAAAAGATATAAAGCCTGAACAGGGGCTGAGGAAAGTTAACCTGAAACAAAATTGCATTAATCACAAATGTGATCATGACTCCATAAAGAATCTGCCGTTGCCATGCTGATTTAATCACTTTACCCAGAATTCTGGCACAGGTAATCCCGCCGATAACAAAGTAGACCGTCGTTAAAGCCCCCCGGCTGGGAAGATAGGAGGAAAACAGGATGGCACATAATATCACAATGAATAATGAGACAGAAATAGGTCGTTCAGGGATAAACTTCCAACTCTCGGACTTACTTAACGCGGTTCGACTTTTATGGACAACTCCCATGACCAGAATAAAAAATAGGACAATAAGGATAAAATTCCAGCCATGCAATGCAACTGAATATCCTTCAAAATTGACAATAAATCGCAACCCCTTCCACGCGGCAGACCATAAATCGCTTCTGGTACAGCGAGATAAAAATTCAGCTGAGAGTATCGAAGGGGAGTGGTTATCCAGACTGTGCTGCCGGGCATCTGCAATCGAGCCAACACCTAAGAGATCAAGTTTCCCCAGAGCAGTAAAGATATTAAACTGCAAGGTCAAAGTATCTTCCAGCCGCTGCCGAACCAGGTTCAGTGCAGTATTAATCGTGTGATCCACCTGAACAAAGGTCTGTTTAAGCTGATCGATCTCTCGCCCCTTTAGCAGAGAAGCCTTCCAATCATCCCAGCGCCCCTTTTCTGCCAGCCACTCCTGACGCCAGCTATCAAGCCGGCGGATTTCGCCTCGCAGTGGACGACTGAGACCTTCAAGCTCCAACCTTTTGTTCTGAACTGTTCTTCTCAGATGAGCAAATTCCAAACTATTCTTAGGGTGACGGTTGTCTCGTTTCTCCAATTGCTGTAGCCGGCTGGAAAGGTCATCCAGATTCTCAGTGAGCAAAGCATACTTGGCTTCAATTTTGGCAATATTTAACGCCCCCTTGAGATTGTTTTCCAACTTCACAAAACGGACTGATAATGTCGATGCTATGGGGATAATATCGGCTAATTTGGGGGTAGAATAGGTTTTTTCCGGAGGTGGCTGATTCGCCAGCAAGGGGCCCGGAAGGAGGAGAAAAACCAGTAGCAGGACAACAAAAAATGATTTATGGAATAGATTTTTCACAACATCCACTCTGCTCTCAGCTGTGCCGGTCACAACGGTCAGGTCGCCCGATCTGTTACCCGATACCAAGAACTTCAGTTGAAGCCAAAAAGATAACTCTCTTTATCTTCTTTAACCAATAGCAACCATAGCGCGAGAATACAAGACTAAATATCACTGCACCTCAATCCCAGCTTATCGCTATTACAAAAGGAGAGAGCCTGCAAACGACATAAAGAAGATTGCTTGACCCTAGTAGTTTATCTGACCAGACCGGATTATCAACACAGTGGTGAAAAAGTTTACCGTAGTAAGGAGAAAAGGAGGTTGCTTTCTTGGCGAGCACTACCCGACAGCAGAGGCTCCCCTGCTGAAAACAGCAGGGGAGTAAAATGGTCATTTTTACCTGTCAACCGGCCAAATCCTCAGCTTTAACTTTGTTCATAATCCCTTCCGCACAAGCTACAATCAGATTATTGGCCGGAAAGAAGGATTGATACGGCTGAGCTGAATAACTGAAATTAGCCAGATCGAGCAGGGTCAATTTACTCTGAATAGCCAGAGTAATAATATCAACTTTGTCGGTCACCGGATTCTCACTGACAACCTGTGCTCCCAACACCCGTAAAGTTTTTTTATCTGCCACCAGTTTCATTTTTACCATTTTGGCTTCGGGCATAATCGGAAAAGTTGTGGTCAGTTCAGAATGACAGGTAACAACATCATACTTTTTCTTCGCTGCAGTCTCACTCAACCCGGTTCCACCAACATAAAGATTACCAACCCGGGTTGCAGCGCCATTGAAGAAACCACCATATTCGCGGCTTTCCCCCAGCATATTCTTAGCCAGCAATCTTGCCATCGGAACCGCATTGGTAGCCAACTTCCCTTCGGTCAATTCTCCGGTAATCCCACTATAATACTGGGCACAATCGCCGACAGAATAAACATCAGGAATGTTAGTCTGCATTTTACTATCAATAACGATCCCCAATTTACCAATTTTAAGTTTCGTATCGGAAAATATTTTCACCCGGGGGCGCATCCCTACAGCAAAGACAACGATCCCGGAGGGGTTCTTTTCATCGGCAAGATCGATAATTTCACCGCTATCGAGAATGACCTTTTCGGCCCGCTGATCCCCGACAATTCTCTCTGTCTTACTGCCGAGATGGAGTTTTACCCCCGCTTTACGCAATTCGGCCTCTGCTTCAACTGCCATTTCAGGATCGACCAAATTAGGGAGAACCGTTTCGACCATATCAACCAAGTGACACTCTAATCCTGAATTGTTCAATGCCAACGCCAGTTCCACCCCGATCGCTCCGGCTCCAACCACCACCGCTTTCTTATGTTTATGGGTTCTAACTGCTTCATTCAGACACTTCAGATCATCTTCCCACTTGAAAACAAAGACCCCTTTGTAATCAACCCCCTCGATCGGCGGGAGAAAGGGGACTGAGCCGGTGGCAATCACCAGCTTGTCATAACCAAAAGTCTGCTCCTGCTCGGTAAATACGGTTTTGTTATCAAAATCGACACTGGCAACCTTATCACGAATCAAATCACCACCCGATTCAGTCACCAGACCATCCTGCTTAAAGGTTTTTTCCAGGGCAACAACTTTTTCAATCGCATACGGCATGGCGCAGTAGATCATCGAATAGTTTTCTGGACGGATAATTCCAACCTTTTTGACTTTGCCCAGAATTTTAACCATTGTGATTGCTGCAGGCCCTCCACCAATAATAAGGACATCATACTTTTTCACGGCTTTTGTCTCCTCATATCTAGAAATAATTCTCATATCGTTATGTGCATTTGCACACTATACGGATGAAAATACAGAAGTCAATATAGATTTTTCTTCTCAAAGAAAAAGGGGGAGTCTGTTTTTGTCGCCAGAAACCAATAAAGGACACCCCCAAAAGAGTATCCTTTATTGAAATAGGTCAATTTATGAAAAATTTCAGCCAAGCAGCTGTTTTGCAACAGCAACCATATTTTCTGCCGTAAAGCCAAAGTGCGCCATCAATTCTCCTGCCGGGGCACTTGCGCCAAATTCATCCATACCGATCGCTTGTCCATCCAAGCCAACGTAGCGCTCCCAGCCAAAACGACTGCCGGCTTCCATTGAAACCCGCTTGATACAAGCAGACGGAAGAACCTCCTCACGGTAAGCACCATCCTGAGCTTCAAACAACTCCCAACAGGGCATCGAAACAACCCGGGTACCAACACCATCAGCCTGGAGGGTTTTCTGTGCAGCAATAGCATGCTGAACTTCCGAACCGCTGGCCAGGAGGATTAACTGCAACTCTCCGGTTTCAGGAGAGAGGATATAACCACCCTTTTGTACTCCCGATGCAGGGGAAAACTGGCTGCGATCCAGTGTTGGCAGACCCTGCCGAGACAGAACCAACATGGTTGGACCCTGGCGGTTTAGAATTGCCGCCTTCCACGCTTCGGATGTTTCATTGGCATCCCCCGGACGGATCACCATCAAATTAGGCATGGCGCGCAAGGAGGCCAGATGCTCAACCGGTTGATGAGTTGGGCCATCTTCACCCAGTCCGATTGAGTCGTGGGTCATCACATAGATTGGAGCTAAGCCCATCAACGCCGCCATCCTGATCGCCGGACGCATATAATCGGCAAACACAAAGAACGTCCCGGCAAACGGAATCAACCCGGGGGTGTGACAGAGCCCATTCATGATCGAACCCATCGCATGCTCACGGATTCCATAATGGATATTGCGACCACTCTGCCCCGGCAACCAATATCCGGCACCCTTAATTTCGGTATTATTAGATGGAGCAAGATCGGCCGAACCACCAAGCAAAAAGGGGATTTTTTCAGCCAGAGCGTTGATTGCAGCGCCACTGGCTTGTCGGGTAGCTTTTGCACCATCTTCAGGAGAATAAACCGGCAAAGACGCTTCCCAATCGGCAGACAATTCACCACGACTGGCTGCCAGCCAGGAAATCATTTGCGGGGATGATTTTTTCGTTTCAAATAGTTGCTGCCATTGTTGTTCCTGCTCTGCACCACGATCCAGACAGGATCGCATATGCTCAGTAACTTCCTCGGGAATCACAAATGTCGCTTGCGGGTCACGGCCATAAGCCTGCTTGGTCAGAGTGAGTTCATCAGAACCGAGCGGCGCACCATGGGCACCGGCAGTATCCTGCTTATTTGGAGCACCAATACCGATATGAGTCCGAGCAATAATCAACGATGGGCGGGGATCATTTTTAGCCCGTTCCATAGCCGCATCAATTTCAGCGAGGTTCTCCCCCTCAACCCGTTCAACATGCCAGCCATAGGCCAGATATCGGGTGCCGACATCTTCGGTGAATGCCAGGCCGGTATCCCCCTCGATGGTTATTTTATTATCCAGATAGATATAATTCAGGTGCCCAAGTTGTAGATGCCCTGCCAGTGAACCTGCTTCAGCGGAAACCCCTTCCATCAGATCACCATCGGAGCAGATCACCCAGGTGCGGTAATCAAACAGCTCTGAATCGACCTGCTGTGACAGATATTGGCTCCCCATAGCCATCCCCACTGCAACAGCAACACCCTGTCCCAGTGGCCCGGTGGTTGTTTCCACCCCCGGGACGTGACCAAACTCAGGATGTCCGGCAGTTTTGCTCCCGAATTGCCGAAAGTTTTTCAGATCCGCCAATGAGAGGTCATAACCGGTCAGATGGAGCATGCTGTAAATCAGTGATGAGGCATGACCACAGGAGAGGACGAACCGATCCCGCCCGGCCCAATCAGGATTTACCGGATTATGCCGCAGGTGACGCATATATAGTAGATAGGCAATCGGAGCCGCTTCCATCGGCGTTCCCGGGTGGCCAGAATTGGCTTTTTCAACCATATCAGCAGATAAAAGACGAATGGTATCAATAGCTTGACGAACAACAGGTGCAGAAAAAATTTGTGATGGCATGCGCAGCTCCTTGGATTGTGGATAGAGGGGCATTAAAGCAAGAATCAGCGGGAGAAATCAAGAGAAAGTGGGGCAACGCAGATTAAATGTTATTACAAAAAAATGGCCGGAAGCGGGGGGAGGTATTCCCGCTACCGGCCGAAACTAAGAAAGGAGGTAACATGTTTCTTGTTTTATTTATTCAACGTTTCGACTGCCACACCGAAGCTGTTGATGGTGTTAAACTAATGCTTCCGGTCAAGAAATTCCACGTGGCATCACGTATTTAATTGCTACTAACTGCGCAATCTTTGACTGCGCAAATACACAGTCAATAGACCGATTAAACCCTAGATATCGGCATACCCGCAATGCCTGAAGAGTAGATCAAGCTTCTCCTTTCGAGTCCCGCCCCAGTCTACCAGTAACCGTTCCGCCAGCGTTTCGCCGCTGGTTGCAATTCTGGTAATACTGTCAAGGAAGTGACTCTCGTCGCTACCACTGTCCCCATGATCAAACTGTTCCCGCAAACTTGAAGCGGCAATTTTAAGTAATGCCACAACAACCTCTTGAAGAGTTCCCCCCGGCATTCGGGTTTTCAATCCATCCCGCCAGGAAGTCTGATGTAAAATACGGAAATCCTCCACGGATAGAGCGGAAAATAGATTTTCAACTCCGCTCAAACCCTGCTCAGTATAAAGCAGCCCCTTATAGAGGGCCGCAACTGCCGCAGTATAACGGGGGGGCAAACTATCAGCACTACGAACTTCAATTTGAGGCCGTAACCGGACCTCGGGAAACAGCGTCGAGAGGTGCAGATTCCAGTCCGCCAGTGTCGCACGTTGGTCCCCCCAGCCACTGTCAAGAAACTGCCGAAAAGTGAACCGACTCTGGGTCTGGTCAATATATTGATTATCTCTCTCAATAAAATAGAGGGGGACATCCAATGCGTACTCAATAAAATCATTCAGCCCGGAATTGGATTTCAGCAACTGCTCAATCAGTCCACACCGATCGGGATCGGTTCGCGACCAGATTTCCCCGCGCAGAGAGAGAAAGCCACTGGGTTGATCTTCCAGGATTGCTGAATTGGCAAACAGAGCATAACAGACCGGACTGAGCCACTGTGCCGCCCGGAGTTTACGGACACAATCAGCTTCGTCTGAAAAATCAAGATTCACCTGAGTCCCCGCCGTCTGCTTCATCATCCGCTGCCCCATATCGCCGGTTTTGAGCATATAGGGAGCCATAATCCGGTAGCGGGGCTTGGGCAACCAGGAGATCTTCTCAAGCGGGGTAAAGGGGTGAACCCCAAGCCCGAGAAAGACCAGATTGAGATCATATCCCATCGTGACAATATGTTGCCGGTAACGGTTCAAATCACGCCAACTGCAACTGATATCACAGCAGAACTTACCGGATAGTTCCAACTGCCCACCCGGTTCCAGGGTCACTGAAGAACGTTTCCCCTGTAATCCGATCAAACTTTCCTGTTCATAAACTCCCTGCCACCCACCAACCCCATCCAGCCGAGAGAGCAACTCACGAATCCGTTCATAGCCGACCGCCTCACCGGTCTGCCGATCGACCACCAGCTTCTCAGTCTCCAGACCAACTCCCCACTCGTCCCGGGGGCGAGCACCCCGCAACAAGAAATCACTGA
>Ga0256827_10001090_pt1 | contig 17136 bp, 15 predicted proteins | sample CV84metaG_FD_185977 | JGI IMG/M metagenome (GOLD analysis project Ga0256827, IMG submission 185977) | Hydrothermal vent microbial communities from East Pacific Rise, Pacific Ocean - CV84 | ecosystem: Environmental > Aquatic > Marine > Hydrothermal vents | place: Pacific Ocean: East Pacific Rise... | reverse complement strand
TTTTATTTCATTAATAACATTAGATATAGGATATGTTGGAGACCAAGTTCATTGTAAAGATACCTTATTATTTCAATTAGGAAATAACACGACAGTTGAAGAAATAGATTTTAATAAAATATTAAAAATTTATCCAAATCCTGCCAAAGAGCAATTAACTATTGTTGGTTTAGACAAGCTGAATATCAATAAAATAGAAATTTTTGATATCAGCGGAAAAGTTTTAAAAACAATAGATGTTTATCAAACATCTGAAGAACTAAAAATAAATATTTCCGATTTAAACGAAGGAATTTATTTTATAAAGCTTGAAAATTATGTAGGTAAATTTGTTAAACAGTAAATCTTTGTAAAACCAAGTGAGAAAGCACCTGCAATTGTAGGTGCTTTTTTATGTTAAAATAAAAACTTATTTTTACAAAAAATAAAATATGATATTTGATAAATTTTTTAGATATAAACTTAACAAGGTATTAAAATTTGGTGTTTTTACCTTATTAGTCTTTTTCTTTATAATAAGATTTATTATTGGAGAAAAATTTGGTTTACCAAGAGCTTTTTTTAGTTTCTTTTATGGTGTTAGCATTGGCTTAATATATGAAATCACAAATACAATAAAATTTTATTCGCTTTCTATTATTACCCGCAATTTTATAAGAGTATCCTTATTGTTGTTGTCTATATTTAGTTTAATTTTTGTTCTTAAATATTTTGATACAATCTATAATTTTAAAGATATTAATGTTATAAAAATACGTTTTGATAAAGATTTTATCATACTATTATTTAATATAATTATGGTTACTGTTGTAATAGTACTTTTTATAGAATTAGAAAAACATTTAGGCAATAAGTTTATATTAAATTTTTTGATTTCAAAATATAATAAACCAATAGAACAAGAGCGAGTTATAATGTTCTTAGATTTAAAAGATTCTACCACTATTGCCGAAAAAATTGGTAATCATAAATTTGTTGAATTTATTAATTTATGTTATGAAATTATGGAAAAATCTATAATAAATACCGATGCAAAAATATTAAAATATGTAGGCGATGAAGTAATTCTTACTTGGCAAAAAACAAAAGGTATAGAAAACTCTAATTGTATAAATTTCTATTTTTATTACAATAATTCTTTACAAGAATACAAACAAAAATTTATAGAAGAATTTGGTTTTTTTCCTGTATTTAAGGCAGGCTCGCACGTAGGAATGGTAACAGCAGCTTTTTTAGGTTCTATAAAAAAACAAATGGATTATAGTGGCGATGTTATGAATACCACAGCACGTATAGAATCTATTTGTAATAAATACAATGCCGATTTATTAATATCAGCAGATTTATATAAATCATTAACTGATAAATCATCATTTCAATATACCGATTTAGGAAATATGGAGTTAAAAGGAAAATTAACTCAAACTCAGGTTTATCAAGTTGAAAACAAAAAAATATAGATGGATTTATTATAGAGAGGAGGTTTCCTTTTTTTTTACAATAAATGAAATTTATCTATTATTTTTTCTGCAATTATTTTAGAAATTTTATAATAAGATTGGTGTGTCCAACCGGCAATATGAGGAGTTAAAATAACATTTTCTGAATTTATTAAATAATTAAATTCCGCATTATTATTATTATTATAAATATCTTCAAAACTAAGTTTCTCATATTCTAAAACATCTAAACAAGCAGCTTTAATTTTTTTATTTTTTAAAGCTACAACTAAGTCTTTTGTATCTACAACCTCTCCTCTTGATGTATTTATTAAATAAATATTGTTTTTAATTTTTTGTATAAAACCGTCATTAAACATTTGCTTTGTTTCATCAGTTAATGGTACATGAAAGCTTAAAACATCAACTTTGTTAAGTAAATTATTTAAGTTTGTTTCTGTAACATAATTATCGGAAAAGCCTTTTTTGTATTTGTCGTAGGCTAAAACTTTCACATTAAAACCCGAAAGTTTTTTTGCAAAAGCACTACCAGTGTTTCCATAACCAATAATGCCAATTGTTTTTCCTCCTAATTCTTCACCACGGTTTTGTTCTCTATCCCAAACTCCTGTTTTTACTTGAGTGTTTGCTATATTTATTTTGTTAAATATATTTAGCAACATAGCCACAGCATGTTCGCCAACAGCATCTCTATTGCCTTCTGGCGAATTTATAACTTTAATATTTTTAGATTTTGCATACTCAGTATCTATATTTTCTAAACCCGCACCAACTCTAGCAATAAACTTTAAGTTTTTAGCTATATCTATTAATTCTGATGAAATCCTCATTTTGCTACGAACAATAATTCCATTATAATCTGCAACTATTGTTTTAAGCTCATCAGCTTTTATTTTAGGTACATAGTTTAGTTGATAATTAGCTTCTGCGAGTGTGTCTATCAAAGCGTTATGAACCTCATCTATAATAATAATACGCATTTAATTTAAGATTTATTTGCCCTCTAATTTAAGAATAATTTTTACAGTATAAATAATTATTTTTAAATCAACATAAAGCGACATGTTTTCAATATAGATAATATCATATTTTAATCGTTCTACCATTTCATCAACATTTTCGGCATAACCAAATTTAACTTGTCCCCAAGATGTAATACCTGGTCTAACTTTTAGTAAATGAATGTAGTGTGGTGCTACTTCAACAATTTTATCAATAAAAAATTGTCTTTCTGGTCTGGGACCCACTAAAGACATATCTCCAATAATAACATTATAAAATTGTGGTAATTCATCAAGGCGAGATTTACGCATAAATTTACCGAATTTTGTTATTCTAGGGTCGTTATGACTTGAAAGTGCAGGTCCATTTTTTTCAGAATTTTGTTTCATCGACCTAAATTTGTATATAGTAAAAGGATTTCCATATCTTCCTATTCTTTCGTGACTATAAAAAATTGGCCCTTTAGATGAAAGTTTTACTCCTATTGCTGCTATTATATACAATGGTAATAAAAAAATTATTGCTGCAATTGAACCTATTATATCAACAAGCCGCTTAATATTAGATTGCCAAATAGGCATTAGCTCATGCTTTATGGTAATAAGTGGCTCGCCAAATAGCGATGAAATTCTAGCTCTACCTGTAATAATATCATACATCGAGGGTATTACTTTAACAATAATTTTATAGTTTGAAATTTTATTGATTATTTGACCTAAAATTTCTTGTTCTGATGTTTCTATTACTATAATTACTTCTTCTATTTTGTAATCTTTAATTAAATCACTTAAATTATTAATATCTCCTAAATGAGATAACTTATTATCTAACAAATAATTATCTTTTTTATAAATACTAACAAATCCAATAAATCTATATCCTGCCGATTTTTTTGATGAGTTTAACTCGTTATAGAGTTTTAAAGCTTTTTCATTACTACCAATTATTAAAGTATTAAACCCAATTTTTCTGTTTTGTATTTTATGAGCTGTTCGTGTTGTTATTATTGCTCTAGGGATATATGTTAAAGCAAAATGTAATGTAAAAAGAATTGAAAATGAGCTATAATAATTTTTATATGATATTATTTCGTCATCTAAAATTAGTGCAAAGAAAATTATTATTACACCCACAAGCGAAACAAACAATGTTGACCAAAGCTCTTTTAGCCTTGATTTACGATAAACATCTTTGTAGTAGCTACTTAAATAATAAAGTAGCAACCAAAATAATGGAATTGAAATAACTCCTATAAAGTAGGTAGTATCAAATTTAATTGGCACTTCGCTACCATATTTTAACGATTCGATATAAATTTTTCTATAACTAAAAAATAAAGTCCACGATAAAACAGCCATTAAATAATCAGATACTATATATTTTATGGTATGTAAAACTTTATTCATAATTAACTAATTTAATATTATTTAAAAAAATCGTTCCTTGATTGTTTCCATCCCATTCTGTATTAAAAAACAACATATAAGCATTTGCAGGGTGAGATTTTATTGTTGATGTTAAATCAATATATATTGTTTTCCATGTATTTGATGGGTTTATTAATTCTATAGAATATGGTATTCCATCGGCATATAATCCTACCCAAAAATGCTGATTGTTTTTGTATTCCATTTCTAAAAACATTCTTCTGTTTGCCTGAAAATAATAAATAGGATCTGTTTCTACGTTTGTAGCAGCATTAAAAATAGGATTGTTAGAATTAACATATATAGCACCATAATAATCGCCCGCAATATCAGGGTTTGCTTCTCTCACAATTACTGTGTCGGAATTCATTCCCTGTTGTGGGCTTATTTTGATATCAGAATCTTGAAAATCTTCAATCCAAAAATGGATATTATTTAGATATGTATATTCTGGATTTATTTTTAATACTGAACTTTCTTTAAGAACTGTATCAATAATATATTCTCTATAAAAAGGGTATTCTTCTCTAGTAGAAGAAATACCATTTGTTTTTATTCCTGCAATTAAAGTTATTTTATGGCTACCTGATGTTAATACAGGGAATTTAACAGGTGGTTCGTAGTTTCCTTGATATTTATCATCTATATAAATCCAAGCATCAGAAATTCCGTGGTTATTATTGCCTTCTTTTACTATATCATTTATAATTACCTTTTGTGTGTCAATTTGTATATACGAAGGTATATCTTCCTTAGGATTTATTATCTCACAAGAGGTAAATAACAAACTAATTATTATTAACAAAAGTAATATTTTTCTCATTAAATCTTTTTAATACACTTGCAACGAAAAATTATCCCTTTTATTGTATTAGTTTATATGTTCTGTAACAAATTTCATTTTATCTAAAATCTGATGTGCTACTTTCAATGCATTATAACCGTCTTCTATGGTAACCGGAGGTGTTGTGTTATTAGCAATAGCACTGTTAAAACAAGATAATTCGTCTTTAATTGCATTGTTTGCCTCAACCTTTGGTTTATCAAAATAAATTTCTTTGTTTTTCTTACCTTCGCCAAGTTCAAGAACAACTGCAAGTGGGTCTACTTCTCCGTCAATTTCTTTCATTCTAACAATTTCTGCTTCTTTTTCAAGAAAATCTACTGCTATATATGCGTCTTTCTGGAAAAATCTAGATTTTCGCATATTTTTCATAGAAATTCTACTTGCAGTTAAATTTGCTACACAACCATTGTCGAACTCTATTCTAGCATTTGCAATATCAGGAGTATCGCTAACTACTGCTACCCCACCGGCACTTATTTTACTAACATTAGATTTCACAATGCTTAAAACTATATCTAAATCATGAATCATTAAATCTAATACAACCGGCACATCTGTTCCTCGTGGATTAAACTGAGCCAAACGATGTGTTTCAATAAACATAGGATTATTAATCTTATCTTTTGAAACTAAAAATGCAGGATTAAATCTTTCAACATGCCCAACCTGTATTTTAATACCTGCTTCGTGTGCAAGTTTTATAAGCTCTTCTGCTTCTTCAATTGTTGTTGTTACAGGTTTTTCAATAAACACATGCTTTCCTTTTTTTATAGCATCTACTGCACAATCAAAATGCGAGATAGTAGGTGTTACTATATCTACTGCATCAACATTGTCAAGCAAGTCGCTAACACTACTAAATAACTTAGTGTTAAACTCTTCTGCTATTTTTTTTGAATTATTTTCATCAAGATCATAAAATCCTACAAACTCAAAATTTTCTATTTCTTTTAGTAATTTAATGTGTATTTTACCAAGATGTCCTGCTCCTAAAACTCCTATTTTTATCATACTCTTTTTTTTACAAAAGTATATTAAATCAACCTTGTTTATTACATTTTTTTTGCATTTTATTAACATATTGTTATTAATAAGTTTAATTAATATTGCTAGTAATAAAAAATAATTTTTATCTTTATGCTTTGCTATGAATATAGAAGATATTAGAGAGTATTGCATTTTAAAAAAAGCTGTAAGCGAGGGGTTTCCTTTTGATGATAAAACATTGGTTTTTAAGCTTAAAAACAAAATGTTTGCTTTAGTTGGCTTACATAATAATTTTATTAATTTAAAATGCGAACCTGAATTAGCAATTGAACGTAGAGAAAAATTTAATGAAATAACCGCAGCTTATCATATGAATAAAAAACACTGGAATTCTGTTGATTACACACAAAATCTATCGTTTATTTTTTTAAAACAAATGATTGACGAATCGTATAATTTAGTCTATAACAGCCTAACAAAAAAAGAAAAAAAAGAAATTAATAATATATAGAATTGAAAAAAATATTTAAAAAAATAACCACATATTTCCTTCAAGGATTATTGTATATAGGACCTATAAGTATTACTGTATGGATATTATACACACTGTTTACGAAAGTTGACAGCCTTTTTAAAGGCTTATTGCCTTACGATATACCGGGTTTAGGAATAGTTGTAGTAATTGCGACAATTTCTATTTTAGGATATTTTGGTCGACTATTTATCACTACTCCAATTACACAATTTTTCGAGAACTTATTAAAAAAAGCTCCTTTTATTAAACTTATTTATTCTTCAATAAAAGATTTATTTTCGGCATTTGTGGGTAAAGAAAAGAAATTTTCTGAACCAGTTTTAGTAAAAGTAAACAATATAAGTAATCTAGAAAAAGTTGGATTTATCACCAATAAAGACTTAATAGATATTGGTGTAGAAGGGCAAAAAGTAGCAGTATATTTTCCACATTCCTATGCGTTTTCGGGAGAATTATACATTGTACCAAGCGAAGATATTAAAGCTATCAATAAACCTTCTTCTGAGGTTATGAAATTTATAATATCGGGTGGAGTTTCAAAAAATTAATTTAAATATATTTATTATGAGAACAATTACAATTGTATTTTTGATTTTACTTTCAACAATAGTTTATTCGCAAAAGAAAGTAAAAGTAACAGATGGAAGCGAAAAATTTAGTGTAGGACGTGTTGATGTAATGATTGCCAATATTTATGAGGCAGATAAAAAATACGTAGAAAAAGCATGGAAAAAACTAATGAAACGCTATAGCGGAAAAGTAACATCAAAATCGGAAATTGTTGCAACAGATGTAATAATAAAAAGAATGATGGGAAACAAACGAGTTGATGTTTATGCTATTGTAAAAGATGGTTCAGAGGGAATTGTTTTAATTGAAGTAGCCATAGATTTAGGCGGAGCTTATTTATCTAAATCAACACACCCCGAAAAATACAAAGAAGCAAAAGCAATATTAAGAGATTTTGCTGTAGAAGTTTCTAAAGAAGCTGTTAGAGAACAAATTGGAGACCAAGAAAAACTGTTAGGTAAATATCAAAACGAGCAAGAAAAACTTGTAAAAGAAAACGTAAACCTTAAAAACAGTATAGAAGAATATAAGAAAAAAATACAAGATGCCGAACAAGCTATTCTTGATAATGAAAAAGCTCAAGAGCAGCAAAAAAAAGAAGTAGAAGCTCAACGTAAAATAGTTATTGGTTTATCAGAAAAAGAACGAGCAATAGAATAAATGTTAGAGCAATATTTCGATAAAAATAAAATTGAAGCAGGTTGCGACGAAGCAGGTAGAGGCTGCTTGTCGGGATCTGTTTTTGCAGCATCGGTAATTCTACCGAAAAACTTCTACCACCCATTACTAAACGACTCTAAGCAAATAAACGAAAAAAATAGATATTTACTTAGAGATGTAATAGAAAAAGAAGCAATATCTTATGCTGTTGCAACAGTTTCTTGCACCGAAATTGATAAAATAAATATACTAAACGCCTCAATTTTAGCAATGCAAAAAGCAGTAGCAGAATTAAATACAATACCAGAGCTTCTTCTTATTGATGGAAACAGGTTTAAACAATATAAAGATATCGAACATAAATGTATTGTTGGTGGTGATGGCAAATACGCAAGTATAGCAGCTGCTTCAATACTTGCAAAAACATACCGAGATGATTATATGTTAAAACTACATCAAGAATTTCCTCAATATTCTTGGAATACAAACAAAGGATATGCAACAAAAAAGCATCAAATAGCAATTTTAAAATATGGTCATACTAAATATCATAGAAAAACTTTTAGCTTTAAGATGCAACAATTAAGCTTAAAGTTTTGATATTCAACTTATAATAAATTATTTTATAATTTATTATTTTTATTTTGCACAAATAAAAATTTTATCTACATTTGCACACGCAATTGAGAAATCAATTCGGGGTGTGGCCCAGTCCGGTTAAGGCACCTGCTTTGGGAGCAGGGGATCGTGAGTTCGAATCTCGCCACCCCGACCGCAAATAACAAGGCTTTCGAGAAATCGGAAGCCTTTCTTTTTTGCTACGGTGTAAATATAGTGTAAATTAAATCTTATTTAAAAAATCTAATAAAGTATAATGCTTAATGCCCTTGTATGTATTGCTTGATGAAAAAGCATCGAACGAAACAACATATTTTGGATAATTATCTTTTATCTTCATTAAATTACCAAACTCTCTTTCTATTGTTCTTTCATCAGATAATAAATAAGTAACTTGAACATAAATACGTTCATTATTTTTTTCGGCAATAAAATCTATTTCTGTATCTTGTAAATAGCCTACACTTAATTTATATCCCTTATTTTTCAAGTGAAGGAAGACGATATTTTCTATTATTTTTGAAATATCCGACATTCTAAAACCAACAATAGCATTTCGCAAGCCAATATCTTCGAAATAATATTTTTCACCTACTTCAAATATTTTCTTTCCTTGAACATCGCTTTTTTTAACTTTATTTATAAAATATGCATCTTCAAGATAGCTCAAATAATTCAATATTAAAGCTACATTTTTATTGATGTTTTGCGATTTTAAATATTTTGCAATTTTATTAGCAGAAAATAAACTTCCTGTATTATCAGCAATAAATTTAAGTAAATCTGTTAAAAAACGAGGGTCACGTATTTGATGTCGATTAACAACATCTCGCATTAAGATAGTAGAAAAAATATTATTCAAATATTCAAAACGAATAGCATCATCTTCGGGCAAATGTATTAAGTATGGCAAACCTCCATATTTAATATATTTTAAAAGACTATCCTGATTATTTGCTAATTGATGAAATTCACAGAATTCTGTAAAATTTAAAGAACCTATTTGAAATGTAATTTGCCTACCTGATAAATATGTAGCCAATTCGCTTGAAAAGATTTTAGCATTGCTACCTGTGCAATAAACATCAAAATTTTCTTTTTTATTGTAATTTCTAAGAATTAATTCAAAGCCTTCAATTTCTTGAACCTCATCTATAAACAAGTAGTTATATTCTATACTTGTATTTTTCTCAATATAATCGTTTAATTGCTCATGAGTTCTTATTTTATCAAATTGATAATCTTCTTTATCAATAAAAATAATATTGGCTTGTTTATCAGTTTTCTTAATTTCTTTGGCTAATAATTTTAGCAACATGCTTTTTCCTACTCGTCGTTGACCAACAAGAACTTTTATTAAATCTTTTTTAATAAAAGGTTTTATTGCATTTATATATAAATTACGTTTTATCATTTTAGATATACTTTATATTTCAAACAAAGGTATGTAATTTATACGATATAACGAATAGAAATAGTAAATTTCCAATGTTTATGATTTATACATAGGTATTCTTCCTTATAATATTATAAACAAGTTTCAAATCATCTGTAATATGGTTCGAAAACTTTCTCGCCACCCCGACCGCAAATAACAAGGCTTTCGAGAAATCGGAAGCCTTTCTTTTTGCTTTGGTAGATTCAGCTTCTAAAAATTAGATAATATATTAGAAAATAGAGCTTAGATATAATATTTTTTTTATTTTTGCCACTATATGATTTTATAAAAGAAGATACGATGTAGTAAACCATCTAAAGTCTAATATCTAAAGTCTTATTTATTTTAACACAAATACATATATTTGCAGAACTTTATGGAATTAGGAAAATTTAATTTATTAACAATACTAAGAGCAAGTGACCCAGGTCTTTATCTGGTTAATGATGCCGACGAAGAGGTGCTTCTGCCAAATGCATATGTAACCGAAGAAATGAAAATTGGCGATGAGCTAGATGTTTTTATCTACAAAGATTCTGACGATAGACCTGTTGCAACAACTTTAACACCTTATGTTAAGTTAGAAGAATTTGCTTTTTTAAAAGTAAAAGAAGTTAATAAATTTGGTGCTTTTTTAGATTGGGGATTACCAAAAGATTTAATGGTGCCTTTTGCCGAGCAGTTAATAAAAATGGAAGAAGGTAAATCTTATCTTATTTTCTTAATTGTTGATGAAGATTCGCAGCGTTTAATAGGTTCTGCAAAAGTAAATGAGTTTGTTTATACCGATAAAATAGAATTGTCGCCTAGCGAAAAAGTTGACTTATTGCTATATAAGATGACAGATTTAGGAATGCATGCAATTGTAAATAATAACTATCATGGTTTAATATTTCATTCTGATATACACAGAAAGATTTACCCAGGCGATAAAATATCGGCGTATGTTAAACAAGTTAGAGAAGATGGTAAAATAGATTTATCACTAAACCCGATTGGTTTTACTAATAGTATAGATAAATTTTCGCAAATTGTGATTGATACATTAAACGATAATGGTGGTTTTCTAAATTTAACAGATAAAACATCTCCAGAAATAATAAATAAAATGTTGGGTATGAGTAAAAAAGCATTTAAAAACGCTGTAGGCAACTTGTATAAACAAAAACTGATAGACTTATCTAAGGAAGGAATAAACTTGAAAAAATAATGTTCAGTTTTCCGATAAACTACAACGAGCCACTTTTTCGTCCACCAAGCGAGGGGCGTTCTTTAATAATACAAGTAACACTTGGCTGTTCGTGGAACAAGTGTGCATTTTGCGAAATGTACACATCAAAACAATTTAGAGCAAGAAAAGAAGAAGATATTTTTGCTGATATCTATGCTTTTAAACCATATGCAAATCAAATAAAAAAAGTTTTTCTTGCCGATGGCGATGCAATGGTTTTATCTACAAATAAATTATTGCGAATATTAACCGAATTAAAAAATACCTTTCCAAAACTACATAGAATTTCGGCTTACGCCTCGCCACGCAATTTAAACGACAAATCGGTGCAAGAAATGAAAGAACTAAACCAAGCAGGCTTAAACTTAATTTATGTTGGTATTGAGTCTGGTGATAATCAAGTGCTAAAAATGGTTAATAAAGGCGAAGATTTTACAAGTATTGTTTCAGGTTTAAACAAATCGAAACAAGCAGGAATAAATAGTTCTGTTATGATAATTAACGGCTTGGGTGGCAAAGAATTAACAAAACAACATGCAATTAATTCTGCAAAAATATTGAATGAAACACAGCCAAAATATGCTTCAACACTAGTGCTTTCAACCTATAAAGGAATAGACTATTATAAAGACAGAATTAATGGGAAATTTACACAATTAAACTTGCAAGAATTACTAGAAGAAATGCAAATTTTTATAGAAAATACAAATCTGCACGAAACAATTTTTAGAAGCGACCATGCTTCTAATTACCTTGTTTTAAAAGGTGTTTTGGGTAGAGATAAAGAAGATTTTCTGAATAAAATATTGTTTGCTATAAACAATAAAAACTCGGCTAATTTACGTGGTGAGAATATGCGTGGATTTTAATTTTTATATTGTAAATTTGTTTTACTAAAAATATTATCTATTTTTATACGGTAAAACTAAAATTATAATAAATAATATTATGAGATTATTTAAGAACACATCTTTCTCTACATTGTTAATAATAATAGCTATTCTCAGTGTTTATAGAATTTCTAATGTTAATAACAAAGAAATATCATGGGACGTACTTGGATATTATTTGCCACTACCGGCAACATTTATCCATAATGATCCAATGTTGAATAATATTGATTGGTTGAAAGCAGTAAATAAAGAGAAAAAATTAACAGGAACATTATATATGGTATCATCAAATGATGAGGGTGAGCCCATGTATTTTTTCCTTCTCGGTATGGCTATATTTTACTTGCCATTTTTTTTTATGGGGCATTTTTCTTCTTTTTTATTAGGTATGCCAACCGATGGTTTTAGTCCTCCATATCAATATGCATTAGTTATTGGTTCTATAATTTACACCATTATAGGCTTATATTATTTAAGGAAAATATTATTGTCATTTTTTTCTGAGAAAATAAGTAGCATTATTCTAATAACTACAGTTTTTGCAACTAATTATATTCATCATTTAACATTAAAAGACCTTGAAACTGTTAATATATTATTTATGTTGGTTTCTATTATAGTTTGGTTTACAATTAAATGGCACAAAGAACAAAAAATAAAACATCTTATTATTATAGTTGCAAGTATTACATTAATAGCATTAGTAAAACCAAGTGAGATAGTAGTTTTGCTAATTCCTTTATTTTGGAATGTAACATCAAAAGAAACGCTAAGAAGCAAAATAGATTTAATATCTAAATACAGAACTCAATTTTTTATTGCTATTGGCATAAGTATTATTATTGCAAGTCCTCAAATAATATATTGGATATTAAAAACGGGTATGCCTTTATACGATAGTTATAAAAACCCTGGTATTGGCTTAGATATTTTTTCTCCTCACATTTTAGATGGATTGTTTAGTTATAGAAAAGGTTGGCTTGTATATACTCCTATAATGTTTTTTTATTTGTTTGGATTTATACCTATGTTCAAAGAAAATAAAAAAATATTTTTTGCAATTATTATTTATTTCTTAGTTTCTTTTTATATTATATCTAGTTGGTCAGAATGGTGGTATGGAGCAGGTTTCTCAAACAGACCCTTGATAACAACTTACCCTCTATTATCAATAAGTTTAGGCTATTTTATTTTGTATATTCAAAAAAAATCTACCCTTGTTAAAACATCTATTGTAATTCTTATTTTGTTTTTTACATTTTTAAATCAATTTCAATGGTGGCAATTAAAAAATTATATATTAGATACCAGTAGAACTACAAAAGAATATTATTGGGCAACATTTCTTAAAACATCGGTTACTCCTGAACAAAAAAAACTACTTTTAATAGAAAGAGATTTCTCTGGTAAAATGTCATTTGTTAATAAAAAAGATTATCATTCATCTATAATAGAAACAAATGATTTTGAAGATGCTAACGACCCAAATATATTAACAGATTCATTAAATAATAAATATTATCAATTTCTTGCAGATCAAGAATTTGGATTAACTAAAAAGTTTACATATAATGATTTAACCACAAAAGATCATCTTTGGGTTATTGTAAGTTTTGATTTAAAATATTCTTCTGAATTTGATGCTTCGTGGCCATGCTTAGTTGTTTCGATGGATAGAAAGGGAGGAAGTTATGGATATTTTGCACCTGAAATAAAACCAGATTCTATAAATGATGGGTGGGCTAATTATAAATTTGAATATCTGACTCCTGAAATTCGTAATCGTAATGATATACTAAAAATTTATATATGGAAAAGAAGTAAAAAAAGTTTTGATGTAGATAATTTTATGGTAAAAATATTTGAAAAAAATTAATAAACTTATATGTTCTTAGAATAATTTAAAAATACTAAATTGTAGTTAATTTATAGATTTAAAATATGAAAATAAATATTTATCAAAATATATATAGCAAAATATCAATTTTATTAGTTATTATAATTACAATGGTTGTAAACTTTAATTATCATTATTGGGACGACTATACATCTGTAATTAAATGGGATACTATTAACTACTATCAATATTTACCTGCTTGGTTTGATTATGGTGATTTAAAATTTAATTTTATTTATCATGACTGGGATTTAATTAAAACCAAATTTTGGCCAATTTCATCACCAACAGGTGGATTTACAAACAAAGTAACAATGGGTATGTCTATACTTTATGCTCCATTTTATTTAATAGCAGAAATTCAAGCTATTATAACAAATAAACCTACAGATGGTTTTTCTACACCATATATGATGTGGTTAATTATTGGTGCTTTGACTTATGTTGTTATCGGTTTCGTTTATTTAAGAAAAACTTTATTGATGTTTTTCTCCGATTTAGCCACAAGTATAACAATATTATTATTATTATTTGCAACAAATCTATTTTTTTACACTACTGTTGATATGGCTATGCCTCATGCATATTTATTTTCATTATTTTCATTATTTATCTATTTCACTATTAAATGGCACAAAAAAGCATCTATAAAAGATTCTATAATTCTTGGTTTAATAGTTAGTATAATAACATTAATAAGACCCACAGATATAATAATTGTTTTATTTTTTATTTTTTATAATGTTTTAAACTCAAAAACACTAATAAATAAATATTATTTCTTTATAAAAAGATGGCAATATTTAATAATAATAACTTTGTTTACAATAACATTTTGGATACCTCAAATAATTTATTGGAAATATACTACTGGTAGTTATCTGTTTTTTTCGTATGGTAATGAAGGTTTTTTCTTTAATAATCCGCAAATAATTAAAACATTGTTTAGTTTTAGAAAAGGATGGTTTATTTATACACCTATAATGTTTTTTGTAGTATTAAGTATCTTCTTATTATATAAAAAGCAGAAACAATTTTTCTTACCAATACTTTTGTTTGTTATAATCAATATATATATTATTTCATCGTGGTGGTGTTGGTGGTATGGTGGCACTTATGGCAACAGAGTTTTTATTGAATCATATGCATTAATGGCTTTTCCTCTTGCTACTTTAATGTCATTACTTATAAATAATAGAAAAATATTTTTTAAATTTATTACATTTTTCTTTGTTATTCTTTTTATAACACATCAATCATTTCAATTAATTAAATATAATAACAAATCAATACATTATGATTCTATGTCTAAAAAAGCATATTTTAGTACATTCTTTGATATTAAACCTCCAAATAATTTTGATTCAATGCTTGAAAAAGCTAATTACAAATATTGTTTATTGAATAATAATTATGATACCAAACCCGTTGAAGTTAGTATTAAGAAGGTGCAATTTCGAACTTCTAATGATAAATACCTTTGTTCAGATATGGGTATAGCAGGTGTTTTGTATGCAAATAAAAACAAAGCAGGAAGTTGGGAAACATTTTATTTAATTAAATATAGCGATAAAACATATTCTATTAAAAATTCGAAAGATTTTTTTGTTACAAAAACGCCAGATATTAATATATTAATGGCTAATGATGATGTTAACAATTCTTATTGTTATTTTATTTTAGAAAAAGTTGGAGAAAATAGAGTGAAAATAAAAACACTTAATAATTTATACTTTTCAGTTGAAAAATATACAAATCAAATTTTCCTTACTGATAATGATAAATTATTACCAGAGGTATTTGAAATAATTTATTTATAATAAATCATTTTAACTCTTAAAGAATCTGAATGTATTAAACTAAAATTTAGCTTTAATTAAAGGCTTTTTAGGAATATTATTTATATCATAATTTAAAAATGATAATAAAAGTTGGAATCCTAATATAATTGGAAGAACAGCGACCATAACAGTTCCTGTACTTGTTAGTATTCCTGTATTTATACTTTCAATCCATTTTATTATACCAAATATTACACCAAAATTAAATAATATAAATCCAAATATAAGTTCGAAAGTAGCTATGCTAAAATTACGTAGAAAATAAGTGTAAAATATACGTTTAAAAAATCTAACAGTATATTTTGGTGGAAATTCAATTAATACTTTTCTAATGCTTAAACTACTTTCTTCATCAGCATATTTTGTATCCATAGGTATATCACATACAACGGCTTTTATTGTGTTAAGCCTAAAAAGCATATCACTTTCAAAAAAATAACGGTTATCAATTTTATTTAAATTTATTAATTTTAATGCATTTCTATGTATTGCCGTAAAACCATTAGTTGGATCTAAAATATCCCAGTAACCATTAACTATTTTGTTAATTATAGTTAATATACTATTACCAAACAAACGTATAAAAGGCATTTTTCGAAGCGTATCTAAATTGAAAAATCTATTACCTTTAACATAGTCTGCTTCTATATTTAAAATTGGACTGATTAAATTTGTTATTAAGTCTGGATTCATTTGACCATCACCGTCAAGTTTAACAATAATTTCACAATCATCGGCTAATGCTTGTTTATAACCTATTTTAACTGCTCCTCCAACACCTAAATTCTTTTCATTATATAAAACTTTAATAAAATCAAAGTTATAATTATCTTCTACATATTTTCCCGAATTTTCAGGGCATTTATCGTCTATTACATAAACATTATAACCAAAAGGTTTTAATTTGTTTATTACATCTCCTATTTGATTTTTAACTTTGTATGATGGTATTACAATTCCAACTTTCATAAAATAATTTTAATCCCAATTGGGATATTTAATTCTCCGACGTTAGCGGAGAACAGAAACATTTGTTTCTTAAATTATACCTCGTCCTCTTGAGGTAAGCTTGTTAATTAGAGCTTGTCTATAAAGTCCGATTTCTGCGTTGTTGCTCAAAATCCAAATCCTCAAATACCTTAGTATTCTGCGGTTTGAATTTCTCACACGCCTTAAACTCGAACTTTATAGTTCAATCTCTTGACTTTATGGACAGACACTAATTAATACTCAAAAATAACCATTTATTACGTATAATCAAAAAAGTTTTTAAAAATAACGATATTAGAAATCATCTCGAAGTATTTGCTAAAAAAATGGACATAACTTAAAACCAAATAATAAAGAAATACCCCAAGAATTAAAAATATAGCAGAATTAAATAGGGTCTGCTGAAAAGCTCTGAAGTGTATTAGATTTTTATTTTCTGAAATGCAGATGTATATACATACCTCAAATTGAAGAAGATAAAAATATGATGTGCCTCAGAGCAAGCATAAAACTATGATTTTATCATTTGTAAATGCAAACTTATAAGCACATATGTTTTAAAAAGTTTGTACTTACAATAGCGTACTTTAGCTTAAGTGGCTTTATAACAATTTATTATGCGTTTCTCAGCAGACCCTACTTATTAACGTAATGACATTGATCGGCAGGTGGGATCAAACGGTATTAAAAACACTTTTGAGACAGTCTCATTTAAACTCTAAAAAAAGAAAAAATAATTC
>Ga0256827_10001088_pt1 | contig 17146 bp, 11 predicted proteins | sample CV84metaG_FD_185977 | JGI IMG/M metagenome (GOLD analysis project Ga0256827, IMG submission 185977) | Hydrothermal vent microbial communities from East Pacific Rise, Pacific Ocean - CV84 | ecosystem: Environmental > Aquatic > Marine > Hydrothermal vents | place: Pacific Ocean: East Pacific Rise... | reverse complement strand
CAATAGTTGTAGTAATTCTGATACTGTTTCTACTATTATAAATACTGCTCCAATAGTTGCTTTTACTAGCTCTTTAAATACTCAATATTGTTCCAATGATCTGCCAATAAACCTTAGTGCCTTTCCTTATGGTGGATTATTTTCTGGAAGTGGGATTACAGATAGTACATTCAGTCCATCTCAAATCTCTATTGGTCCTGCTAGTATTGTTTATTATTATACGGATACAAATGGATGCAACAATTCTGATACATTAAAAACTACAGTATATTTAGCTCCAATAGTTGCTATTACTTCACTACTTGATACATCATATTGTCAAAATTCCAATGAAGTACAATTGAGTGCTTATCCATCTGGAGGTACATTCTCAGGAATGGGAATATCTAATTCAATATTTTATCCTGATTCAGCAAATATTGGCAATAATACTTTGATTTATTCTTACATAAACAGCAATAACTGTGTAAACTACGACACATTAACTACAATAGTAAAACCTACACCATCAGTAAATATTTCAACAGTATTAAACAATAATTATTGTAAAGATAATTCTTCAATAATGTTATCTGCAACACCTTATGGAGGAAGTTTCTCTGGACCTGGAATTAATGATAGTATTTTTAATCCAGCACAAGCCAATATTGGAAACAACTACATTATTTATAATTTCACCGACAATAATAATTGTAATAGTTCTGACACCATAAATACCATAATAAATCCTATTCCTAATGTATTAATAACTTCAATTATTGACACAATCTATTGTCATAATGACTCTATGTTTAACCTTACTGCTACCCCAATAGGTGGTATATTTACCGATAATGGATCTTCCATAATTGGTAATCCATTAAATACTATAGGAAATCATGTATTTGTATATTCTTATTCTGATGCAAATGGCTGTACAAATACAGATACCGCAATTACAAATGTAAAAAGCTTACCAACAGTTACTATTTCATCACTTAATGATATCTGTGCAAATGTTGCTTCAACTACCATAATTAGTGGAAGCCCTATTGGTGGTAATTATTCAGGGCAAGGAATAAGCTCACAAGGTATTTTTTATCCTCAAAATGTAGGAAGTGGAAGTTATGAAATAAAATATACGTATACAGATTCTAATAATTGCAGTAATTCTGCACAGACAATTCAAAAAGTAATAAGTGTTCCTTCAGCAAACTTTAGTTTACCTGCAACTTTATGCCTTAATGACACATTAAGTATATCTTATTTAGGCCAAGTTGGTCCTAATGCAAGCTATAATTGGAATTTTAATAATGCAAATGTATTATCTGGGAATAATGCTGGTCCATATAGTATTACATGGTCTAATAATGGATTAGCACAGATTGGGCTTACTGTAATAGATAGTGGTTGTACTTCTAATACTATTAATAATTATACAAATATTATTTCTGGCTTTGCAATGCTAACCGCTATTGGTTCTAGTACTGTTTGCTATGGAGATAGTGTAATATTATCAGCTAATTCTGGCTCAAATTTGACTTATCAATGGTTTAATTCCAATGGTTCATTAATAAATGATACTAGTTCCATATTCAGCACAACTCAAAGTGGTAGTTATTTTTGTTTAGTAAATAATCCGAATTCTTGTCCTACATTCTCTGATACAATTGAAGTAATAATTAGGCCTCAAATGATAGCAGACTTTAATATTCCAACATCTGCATGTCAAGGAGATATGGTAAATATTGTTTTTAATGGAACTGCTCCTATTGGGACTAATTTTGACTGGAATTTTGATGGAGGAATTATTGCTTCTGGATCAAATGGTGGACCATATAATATTATATGGGACTCCGACAGCTTGCATTCAGTTAGTCTTCAACTTAATCAATACAATTGTTATTCTCCAATAGTCTCAGAAACTATTGATATACAAAATGTACCTGCTTTAATATCTGCTATTGGCAATACTGAATTTTGCGAAGGAGGATTTGTTTCTCTTGTTACAAGTATTGGTAGCTACTCATATATTTGGAGAAAAAATGATACTATAATAAATAATGCAACACAAGGCTTTTATAATGCTTATAACTCTGGTTTATATAATGTTGTAATTACTGATACAATAAGTAATTGTAGCAATTCTAGCGATTCGATAAATGTTATTGTAAACTCAAATGACTTTAATATTAGCTTTACTTCAAATCAGCAGAACTTTACAATACCTCCTTTCATTGTTGATTTCATTAATCAGACTCCCAATATTAATGATTACTTCTATCATTGGTCAATGGGAGATGCTACTAATTCAACCTATATTAATCCTAGTCATCAATATCTGTATGATGGTGATTATACTGTAGAATTAACAGCTCAAAATATTATTACTGGATGTATTGATACATTGAAAAAAGTTGATTTTATTCATTGTTCTGGAGCAGGACCAAATCCATGTAGCTTAAATGATGCTATTGGAAATATTGGTGGACACAATGTTTGTCCTAATGATAGTATTAAATTATTCTCAAAAGAACACGCCATTGGAGTTCTTTACCAATGGATAAAAGATGGAACTATTATCCCAGGTGCTACTGATTCTGTCTATTTTGCAAAGAATACTGGCTTATTTCAAGTTATGTTAAGTGATTCTATTTGTACAATATTCTCTCAAGTAGTTTCTATTACTCAATATGATACTATTACCCCAAGTATTTTGACAAATGGAGATATTCAACCATGCACTAACGATAGTATGGAATTGTATGTTTCAACATCTTACAACTCATACTTATGGTCTAATGGCAGCTCCCAAGCAAGTATTTTCATTAACTCCTCGGGGAACTATGTAGTAACTGTTACCGATTTCAATGGTTGTAGTATTAGCTCCTCTCCTATTATCATTAACGCTTCATTATTGCAAACTCCTGAAATATGTATTGTGGGAATTGATAGTGCAAGCAATCACAATAGAATTATCTGGGAAAGACAAAACAGTAATTTAGTAGATAGTTTTAAGATTTATAGAGAATCAAGTGTTGCAAATATCTACGAATTAATTGGCAGTCAAGCTTTCTCAATCCAAAGCTTATTTATCGACACTAATTCTAAGCCGGGACAACAAGCTTATCGGTATAGAATTACAGCTATCGATACTTGTGGAATGGAAACTGCACCTAGTGGAATTCATAAAACTATGCATTTAACCATTAATGCAAGTCTAGGTGGTGGTTGGAATTTAATTTGGACGGCCTATAAGGGATTTAATTTTGGTTCGTATAGAATTTATAGAGGTAGCGATAGTACCAATTTACAACTACTTACTCAAATTCAAAGCAATTTAACATCTTATTCTGATTTAACACCACCTTCGGAGAATGTTTTCTATCAAATTGAAGTCGTTTCTCCTCACCCATGCTATCCAGATTCAATTTATTCAAAAGCAAATACAAATTACAATACTACTCGATCGAATACTGAAAACACAATATCTGCACTAAATACTGGTATTTCAAATAGCAATAAACAAATATCTAATATTCAGCTATTTCCTAACCCAAATAAAGGTAGGTTTACTGTAGAGATTAACTCAAACACCTCCATTATACAAGCATATAATTTAGAGATACATAGCCTGTTAGGGAAACTTATATTTAGTGAAAGAATTAATTTTGCCAATCATTTTTCAAAAAATATTAATCTCTTGAATATACCAAAAGGAGTTTATATGATTAGCATTAAGAATAATAATACATTTATGATAAATAAATTTATTATTAACTAGCATGTTTACAACAAATAAATAGATATTAAAATATTCTCTTTTATCAAAAAAGAGAATATTTTTGCTTTAGAAAAACCTAATACTATACTAACTTTAGAAACTAGAATAGTGATAAAAACAATTTTCAAAACCAAAACAATAAAGCACTATTTTTGAAGTTTATAATGCATAAACAAGAGATTACTAAAAGCACATAATTTAACATGCTAGAAATACTAAAAAGCAAGAAGTTATACATTCATTTAGCTATATTATTTAGTTTAGGAATAATTATTCTATTATCAGTAGTTTATTCTTTAAGCAGCTTTACTCGACATGGAAAGACAGTTTCTGTTCCTGATTTTAGGGGATATTATTATAATGAACTAAAAGATCAAGCAGAATTTGATAAATTTAGATTTGTAATTATCGATTCAATCTATGATGCCGATAAAGAGAAAGGTAGTATAGCTTCTCAAGACCCTAAACCTGAGTCTTTGGTAAAAGAAAATAGAACTATATACCTTACAGTAATTGCAATGACACCAGAAATGGTACAAATGCCGAATCTAATAGATCTTCCAAAAAGAAATGCAATTAGCATTCTTGAAACATTTGGACTTAAGGTTAGCAAATTAGGATTTATTGAGAATATAGCTAAAGACGCTGTAGTAGAACAACTTTATAGAGGTGAAGAAATTGAACCAGGAATTGAAATCATAAAAGGTTCAGGTATTGAATTAATATTAGGTCTAGGACCTAAAAAAGCCCTAATTCAGGTTCCTCTACTAATTGGTTTAACTAAACGGCAAGCCATTAACGAATTACACCTTGCCTCCTTAAATATTGGAAAAGAACACTTTGAAGATGGAGACGACACTAATACTGTTAGAATATATCGTCAATCACCGAGTTATAGTGAGGAAGCTACCGTAAAAATGGGACAAAGTATTGAATTATATTATAAATCAGATGAGAACTTTGATTTTGAACAATATTTGAAAACAATAAAAGCTTCTGATGAAATAATATTGGAAGAAGACTCAGCATCTACTAATCAAGAAGAAGTAGAATAATATGATAACTAAGATACTACTATTTTTTATCGTTTCTTTATCTGTATTTTCTCAGATAAAAGCACAGGAAGTACTTACAGGATTAAGTAATAATCCTCAATTACTTAACTATGTTGAAACAGAAAAACCAAAAGAATCTTTAACAAAAGGAGGTAGTTTTGAAATTCATCTTCCTTTTAGAGATGATTTCTCTTATAAAAAACTTTTCCCAGCAGAAGAATATTGGAATTCAAGGAGTGTATTTGTAAATCGCTCTTATGCAGTAAATCCACCATCAATTGGCGTAGTTACTTTCGATGCTATGGATGAAAATGGACAGGTTTATTCAAGCATGACTCCCTACCCTTCTGTTGCAGATACTTTTACAACACAAAATATAAGACTTGATAGCATATTTGGTTCAATAACAACTGCAATTCACCCCTCTGATTCAGTATATCTAAGTTTCTTTGTGCAAGCACAAGGTATTGGTTCTCAACCAAAAGACGGCGATTCTTTAGTATTACAGTTCTACAACCCGACTGATGATACATGGAAAAGTATATGGCGCATTAATGGAATGTCGCTTGATAGTTTTAGGGTAAAATACGATACTAGTTTTTTACAAGTAATGATTCCTATTAAAGATAATGACTATTTTAAGCCTAACTTTAAGTTTAGATTCTATAATTATGCTCGAATTCCTACTGGTGACAAACCTAGTTGGAGGACTGGCCTTTTTAGCCATTGGAATTTAGACTATTTCTTTATGGATATAAATAGGACTTATGACGATACAACCTATAGCGATATGGCTATTCAAACTAGTCAGTCAAGTTTACTTATTGATTATCAGAGCATGCCATGGAATCAATTTCTAGCTAATCCTAGTTCAAATATGAATTATGGTTTAACTATGCAATTTATGAATATGGACAATATTCCTGGGCCAAAAAATGTAAATCAATATTTCTATATTTATGATCTTTGGGATAAATCTCTTTCTTTTGAGCCTACTCCAAATCCTAGTTCCGTAAATATTAATTCTCAGGCAATTACTACTTTCTCTCCAGATTATAGCTCATACACTTATAATTCTAATGCACCAGAATATGGAGAATTTGAGGTCTTATATAGTATTTTCACAAATACACCTCCTCCAGATATTAATACTAAAAACGATACTTTATCATTTTATCAAAAATTCTACAACTACTTTGCATATGATGATGGAATACCAGAATCGGGATACGGACTTTCGACTTCTGGGGGAAAACTAGCTTATCAGTTTAAACTAGATATAGCTGATAGTCTTCAATCGATTCAAATGTATTTTAATCAAGCTATTGGAAATGCTAATCAGCAATATTTCTATTTAACAGTTTGGGATGATAATAATGGTGTACCAGGAAATATTATTTACGAGAAGTCTGGTTTAAGACCCAACTTTGAAGGCGACCTATTTAAGTTTTACACTTATGAATTAGAAAATGCCATTTATGTTAGCGGTACTTTCTATATAGGTTGGCGACAAACCACTAAAGATAATTTGAATATTGGTTTTGACTTAACTAATAATAATTATGATAAAATATTCTATAATGTAGGTGGAACTTGGTATAACTCAAGCTTTAATGGTAGTATAATGATGCGACCAATCTTAGGTAACGAAAAAAGTGCCCATGTTTCGATTAAAAACAATATAGATGTAAATAATATCAGTTTTGATATTTACCCTAATCCAAATAGAGGAAATACTCTTAACATTAAAACATCAGGTATTGAGAATACTAGCAATCTTAATATTAGTATATATAACCTTCAGGGGCAGCTAGTGTATAATGGAAAGTACAAAACAAAATTACAACTTAACAATTTGAGTTCTGGATTATATATTGTAAGAATTAGCAACTCGACTGGCTCAATTAATATTAATAAGAAACTAATTATTAACGATGGAATCTGACAATAAATTCTTCGAACTCGAAGATAGAAACCAAACTGATGAGCTTTATGAGCATTATAATATTGATGTAGATAAAGGACAGGCGCAATTGCGAATTGATAAATTCTTAATGACTAAAATTGAGAATGTTACTAGAAATCAATTACAAATTGCAATTCAAGCAGGGAATATTTTGGTAAATAAAAAGGCTGTGAAAGCTAATTACAAAGTAAAACCTCTTGATAATATTAAAGTCGTATTTAATACTCCTCCAAGAGTAGTTGAAATAATACCTGAGGATATCCCAATAGAAGTGGTTTATGAGGATGATGATATAATGATTGTTAATAAACCTGCAGGTCTTGTTGTTCACCCTGGCTTCAATAATTATACTGGAACATTACTTAATGCACTTACATATTACCTTAGTAAGGATCATCTTGATAAGCCAATAGTCCCCTATTTAGTTCATAGAATTGATAAAGACACTAGTGGTATTCTTCTAGTAGCCAAGAATGAAGTTGCTCAAGCTCGATTAGCAAATCAGTTTGTAGAACATAGTATTGAACGTAAATATATTGCACTTGCTTGGGGCAATTTTGATGAGGAGGAAGGAACTGTTGATGGCCATATTGGAAGAAGCTTAAAAGACCGTAGAATAATGACGGTATTTCCTGATGGAGAATTTGGAAAAAGTGCTGTAACACATTATAAAGTAGTAGAACGATTTAGCTATATTACTTGTATCGAATGTCAATTAGAAACAGGAAGAACTCACCAGATTAGAGCTCATATGCAGTATATCAACCATCCTTTATTCAACGATGCTACTTATGGTGGAAATGTAATCAGGAAAGGGACTACTTTTAGTAAATACAAGCAGTTTGTTGACAATTGTTTTAAAATTATGCCTAGACAAAGCTTACATGCCAAATCATTGGGATTTATTCATCCTACTACCAATGAATACATTTTCTTTGATTCAGAACTCCCTGCAGATTTCCAAGATGTAATGGACAAATGGAGAGCCTATACTATTAATCATGGGTAATTGTTCTGAGTTAGAAGTTCTGAGTTAGAAATTCTGAGTTAAGAACTAAACTCTAACCTAAATCTCTGATTTTATGGAGCATTTCTAGATTAATAATCTCTACATGCTTTCCTCTCACTTTAATAAGACCATCTTTCTTAAACTCTGAAATAATTCTAATAACATTTTCAGGAGTCATATCAATCATTTCTGCCATTTCTTTTCTAGAAATAGGCAAATCAAAAGTATTTGAATAGAAATATTTCTCAGAGAAATCAACTAAAAGAAGCGCTATTCTTCCACGTAGATTTTTACTATTAATGGCATAAGTATGTCTAATAATTTCATTGGAAATAACACTCATATATCGCAGTATATCAATAGCAAAAGCACCGTTATCCTGTACCATTTTTCTCATGCTATTAATATTAATTCTACAAACCACACTATCAACAAGAGCAGTAATTGAATACTCATAATATTCTTTTTCAAAAACAGAAAGCAATCCAATAAAATCTAATGGTTTAGCAATACGAATAATTTGTTCTTTATTATTCTTACCAATTTTTTGTAATTTAACCAAGCCTTCAACTAGATAAACAAACTCCCGGATTTGGTCCCCTGAGTTATTAACCATTTCACCTTTTCTAACTACAACAGTTCTTTTGTTACGGTGAATATAATCCAATTCATCTTCGCTTAGCTTGTCAAATAACTTTGACCTAAACTTACAACTGTTACAATATTGATTTGTATCCATAATATTAATGTTTTAACAAAAATATAATAATTATCAATTAGTTTCTATTATTTTTTGTTAAACAAATATCAATGCTTTATTATCAGTTATTTATAAAGTAATATGTGAAATAGGTAAACAAAACTATAGATATATCATTATTAGAAGTAACCACAGTACATGACATTTTTAATCTAGAAATATTTTTTATAACAAATTATTTTAACCCTGAAAGGGTGCTATATATATGCCACGGGTGAAAACCCGTGGCTACAATGATAACAGAAAATAGATTTTGGCATGAGTTTTTGGGACAAAAACCATGACAAAATCGTAAAAACATAGGTTAAATATAATTTTGTCATGTACTAAGAAAGTAACACTAATTATGCGTTAAATTGGGGCAATAAAATGTATATAGAAATGTGATTCACCTGTTTTATTAACTGCCCACTCAAACCGTGCAACTGCATCATAATAGGTAACAAAATCAATTCCAAAACCACCAGCATAAACAAAAGTATTTGGTAAAACATTATTTATGCTATAGTCTTGCCTATTATTAACATAAGCAGCATCTGCAAAAGCATTAATATACAAACTTACAGGAATCTTATTAAATTTATCTGTTGGGATAAATCCTAAATTAAATACTTTCTTTGGAATTATTGCAAACTTAATATTAGTCTTACCTACTAAATAATCTTGACCATCAATTACATAATATTCATAGCCCCTTACAAAATCTCTTCCATAACCTAATCCTCGTTCAAGCAGATATGGCTGATATGCTTTAGTTGACACCTTAGCAATTAATCCTCCTGCTAAAAAAAATCTTGGACTTAATGTGAAATATTTACGCATTGTTGACTTGAAACTCAATATATTAAGGTCATTATCAAATATTCCCAAACCAATTTTATTAATTTCAATATCAGCATAATATCCAGATAATGGATAAGGTTTATAATCTCTATGATCCAGTTTAAACTTATAATAAATACCAAAGTATTTAAGATTATTATCAAGATTTGATGAATAGTTATTATTTGTAGCTAATAATGTATCAGAAAAATACCATTGATGATACCTAATTTGAAGCAAATTATGCATAAAAATACCAGGTCGATAAGTCATTTGAACAGAACTTATCCAATCTTCCTGAATTTCTTTATTTTCAGTTTTCAGATATACTTGCTCATCAAATTCAGTACACATATTCACCTCATGCCTAGTAGTATATATACTTTGAAAGCCTATACCAATAGTCTTCTTCTTGTTAATATATGGCATTTCATATGCAACACCTAGTTTTTTATTATAACCAAACATCAAAAGCAGCTTCATTATTTCTCCTCTACCTCTCATATTATTATGATTAACAAACAACCCAATTGAAGCCCGAGAAAAATCTTTTGATTCCCACCAAACGTTAAAATTCCTTTCCTCTATTGTAAATTGTGGAATCGGCCAAAGATACCACCTTTCAACTAACAATATCTTAATTTCTCCGCTATTGTTAGTTTTACTAAGCTCAATATTAGCTTCATTAAATAAAGAAGTATTTATAAGATTTTCAACACTCTGTTTACTTATCGCATCCCATTCATTAATATCGATTGTATCACCAATAGAAAATAGTAATTCACGAAGAATAAAATTAGTTTTGGTTATTTTATTACCCTCTATCGCAATATCATTAACAATAAAACTTTGAGAATATGAACTTAAAGAAATGAAGAAAAATATTCCTATGATAATATTCTTAATAATACGAATCATTATATGCTGAGATATTTCATAAAACTTTCGTACCTATCATCTAAATCACTATTCGCTTCTTCAAATATTCTTATTTTCACGGAATAATCAAAACGTTCAAGTGTCTGAATCACTGGATTTAAGTCCATCCTATTCAACTTAAGATGCAATTCTATTAAAGTAGAATTAGGAATTGAATATATATAAGAGCTAAGGATTTGTGTATCATTTTCTTCCACTAGTTGTGCAATATGTCCTAAACTATAATCATGGACATTCATTTCAAGTACAATAATTCCGCCAGGCTGATTTATTGCAGAAAACTGAGAAAGAGCTTTAATTATTCCATTAGGAAGAATACTTCCTAGATATTCCATCTCATCATTAACAACAGTTAGAATTGATAATCCATTATTTGCCAGTTCACTTATCACTTCATATATATGTTGATTTTCATTAACATATTTTTTCGGAAATGAATGAAGACAATCTTTAATCTGAATATCAGTGTTTTTCAAATCTGTAATACTACTTTCATATAATATTCCATAAAAAATATTGTTGTCAACTATTGGTAAGTGCTTAACTTTATACTCAAGCATCATACTAATAGCTAGCTCAACTGTATCGCTAAGCAACAATGGGCTAATATCATCTGAAATTAATTCTTTTGCGAACATAAAAATATTACTTCTACTTCTTAAATTTTATAATTTTGCAAGCAAATATACAACTAATGACAAAGCTAAGTGTAAATATTAATAAAATTGCAACATTACGTAATGCTCGTGGTGGCAATATTCCTAATGTACTATTATCTGCTCTAGATTGTGAAAGATTTGGAGCACAAGGTATTACTGTTCACCCTCGTCCTGACGAAAGGCATATTAGATACAGTGATGTTTATGAGTTAAAAAGCAACATCAAAACTGAATTTAACATTGAAGGAAACCCAATTGATAATTTCATTAAACTTGTACTTGATGTTGTTCCTGCCCAAGTTACGCTAGTACCTGATTCACCAGATGTGCTTACTTCAAATGCAGGTTGGGATACAAAAAAGAATAAAGTTTTTCTTCAAGAAATAATAGGAAGATTTAAAGAAGCAGGAATTCGCACTTCAATATTTGTAGATGCTAATGAAGAAATGATTTTTCACGCTAAAGAAACTGGCACTGATAGAGTTGAACTATACACAGAAAGCTATGCTAGTAACTATTCTATAAATAAAGAAAAAGCTATTGAACCATTTATCATTGCTGCAAAAGCTGCAAATTCATTAAATATTGGTTTAAATGCTGGTCATGATTTGGATTTAGAGAATTTGAAATACTTTGCCAAAAATATTCCTGGGCTTCTTGAGGTTTCCATAGGACACGCACTTATTTCTGATGCGCTTTATTTAGGACTAGAAAATACTATTATGATGTATAAAAGACTGCTGTAGGGAATAGTAAGAAGGAGAAGGTATTAATTTAATAATTAGGAATTAAGATTAACGATTTAAGATTAAAAAAACTTTCATTGGCATTCTCCCCTACCTACCAGCAGGCAGGCTTCAGGGCGGGGATTAAAATGACAAGGGAAGTTTTTGATTAAAGAATTAGGAATTTTTTAGAAAATGAAAAAACAACTTTATTATATTTTTGGATTATTATTAATTCTTTTTACATCTTGTGGTAGAACCACTAAGACTGAGTATTTCCCAAATGGTGAAAAGAAATCTGAAATAAATTATTCTGGTGATAAACTTGATGGTACAAGCGATTATTTTTATAATAATGGACACCTTCAGTCTCATTTCTTTTATGAGAATGGCTTATTAGAGGGTGAATCACAAAGTTTCTTTTTTAGTGGCGATACTGAAACAAAATGCTTTTACAAAAACGGAAAACTTAACGGTCCATATCAAATATTTTTCTCTGATGGTAATATTGTTAAAGAAGTAAAACACTATAAAGACGATATTTTGGATGGTAAATATTTCGCATATTACAGAAATGGAGAAATAAGAATAGAAGGTAGCTATAAAGATAATATGTTTGATTCAATATGGAACTATTATGATAAATACGGAAGACTTGTTGGCAAAGGAACTTTCAAAAATGGAAACGGCACATTAGAAGCATATCATGATAATGGGAATATCTCTCAAATCACCCCTTATAAAAAAAATGAAATAGTTGGAGAAGAAAAGCACTTTGATAAGGAAGGTAAACTAATAAATACTGTGGATTATTAACTAATATCACAACTTATCTTTAACCACTAATTTTCAATAATTTACAGATAGATTCTTTATCATAAAATAAAGTTTCAATACACATTAGCATTTAGTCTACATTTGCAAACTTTTTATGAGTAAAATTTAATGTATTGCAATGAATAAAATATTGAAAAAATTTGAGTGGATTGACAAAACTCAAGGTAGTATTAAAGATGATGTTTTCTCGGGACTAACAGTAGCACTAGCTCTTGTACCAGAGGCAATTGCATTTGCATTTATTGCAGGAATTTCTCCAATTATTGGCTTATATGGTGCTTTTATGATGGCACTAATTACAGCTCTTATTGGCGGCAGACCAGGAATGATTTCAGGAGCTACTGGCGCAATGGCTGTTGTAATGGTTAACCTTGTTTACGACGCTAATCAATACGGAACATCTTTAGGGCTTAACGGAACAGATATTGGAATACAGTTTCTTTTTGTAACTCTATTATTTACAGGTACTTTTCAAATTCTAGCAGGAGTTTTCAAGCTCGGGAAATATGTTAGAATGATACCACACCCTGTAATGATGGGCTTCGTAAATGGACTTGCAATAGTGATAATGATATCACAACTGGGAATGTTTAAAATTAATGGTGAATGGATGAGTGGCAGCACTTTATATGTTATGATTGGTTTAGTATTACTTACAATGGGATTAATGTTGGTTTTACCAAAAATATCAAAGAAGATACCAAGTACTTTAATTGCCATTTTACTTGTATCAGCATTAGTAATATATTTCAAAATTGATACTGCCACCGTAAAAAGCTTTATCGCTTCAGGAAGCCCTGACGGTAATGGAAGTTTAGCTGCTGAACTGCCAAGCTTTGCTATTCCTATTATCCCAATGACATGGGAAAGTATAAAAATAATTCTACCCTATGCTTTTATTCTTTCAGCTATTGGATTAATTGAATCTTTAATGACATTAAACCTAATTGATGAATTAACAGAGAGTCATGGCCATGGAAATAGAGAATGTATTGCCCAAGGCACAGCAAATATTGTGAATGGAATGTTTGGAGGAATGGGTGGCTGTGCTATGATTGGTCAAAGTATTATTAATATTAAATCTGGTGGTCGTGGTCGATTATCAGGAATAGTAGCTGGTTTATCACTATTAACGTTTATACTTTTTGCATCAGAATATATTGAAATGGTTCCCATTGCTGCATTAGTTGGCGTAATGTTTATGGTCGTGATTGGAACATTTGCTTGGAGTACATTCAAGATAATGAATAAAATTCCTAAAGCTGATTTATTGGTAATTGGAGTGGTAACATTTATTACTGTTGTAGAAGATTTAGCTATTGCTGTTTTTGCAGGAATTGTAATATCTGCACTTGTTTTTGCTTGGCAGAATGCACTTAGAATTAGAGCAAGAAAACATATTGACAAGCATGGAATAAAACACTATGAAATATACGGACCCTTATTTTTCGGTTCTACAAAACTTTTTCTTGAAAAATTTGATGTAAAAAATGACCCAAAAGAGGTGGTTGTTAACTTTGAAGAGTCAAGAATAATGGATCAATCTGCCATAGAAGCAATTAATAAAATAGCGGAGAAATATCAAGCTGCAGGAAAAACTATTCACTTAGCTCATCTAAGTCATGACTGTAGGACTTTAATAAGAAAAGCTGAGAAGATTTGTATTGTAAGTGTTCTTGATGATCCTGATTACTTTATTGCAATAGATAATTACAATAAAAAAATAATAGCACAGTCATAAATGACTGTGCTATTATATGTTAATTTTCTAGCATTTGCTAGACATTACATTATTCTCAATATTGTTAATTTATCATTCTCAATATTGTTAATTTATCTCAATTAGGAAAGGAAGACGTGCTTGTGTCCCTTTAATCTCACTAATAGTCTTGAAGTAATTGATATATTTATAATTTGTACCAAGTTCACTTTTTATTAAGCTAACTTTAGCACTTGCACCAAATTGCTTCATCAATTCTTCAATTGGATTAGTTCGCTTAGGCATTTCTTTAAGTTTATATTCTTTAACATTAGCCATCTCAGCAGCTATATCTATAGCCTTATCAAGTCCACCTAAAACATCAACAAGACCAATCTCAATAGCATTAGTACCACTCCAGATTCTACCCTGCCCTATCTTATCAACAGACTCAGGAGTCATATTTCTACCTTCTGCTACATGGTTTACAAAAGTATTATAAACTCTTGCAACTCCCTGTTGAAAACTCTTCTTTTGGAAAGGAGTAAGAGGTGTAAAAATTCCAACAATTCCATTTGCATTAGTTGAAACTTCATCTGTAGTAATCCCAAGCTTCTCATTCATAAGTTTCTGAGCATTAGGAACCATACCAAAAACACCTATTGAACCAGTAAGAGTATTTGGCTCAGCTACAATCTTATCAGCCATACAAGAAATATAATAACCACCAGAAGCAGCATAATTTCCCATAGAAACAACCAAAGGCTTAGTTTCTTTAGCAAGTACTAATTCTCTCCACATAACCTCAGAAGCAAGAGCACTTCCTCCTGGACTATTAACCCTCAAAACAATTGCAACAATAGAAGAATCTTTACGTGCTTTGGCGACTGCTTTAGCAATTCTCTCAGAACCAATTATTTCATCATTTCCTTCTCCACTCTTAATTTCACCTACTGCATAAATAACAGCTATCTTCTTTTTAGATGTAGGATTTTTCTTTCTTACTGTTGAAGAATAATCTGAAAGACTAATAAATTCTAAATCTTTCTCCTTACTAACTCCTACTTTATTCATAAGTTCTGCTTTTACTTCATCCCAATATGCAAGTTCATCCACAATATTAAGCTCTTTAGCTTTATAAGGATTCTCAGCTGATAAGCTATCTGCAATTTGATTGAATACTTCAGTAGAAATTGATCTACTATCTGTAATTTGTTTTACCATATTTTTCCAAATAGAACCTAGAAAAACTTTCATTTGTTCACGATTGGCTTCGCTCATTTTATCATACATAAAAGGCTCTACTGCACTTTTAAACTTATTATTAGGACCACGAATAATCTGCATTTCCACTCCAAGTTTGTCCATTGCATTCTTAAAGAACATCAACTGAGCACCCAAACCTTTAATATCTACTAAACCTGCTGGGTTAACAAAAATCTTATCAGCCACAGAAGAAATATAGTATGCCTTTTGACTATAAGACTCAGAATAAGCATAAATAAATTTTCCTGAAGTTTTGAAATCAAGCATTGCATTTCTTATAGCTTCAATAGTTGCTAATCCACCTGCACCAAAGCTAGATGCATCAAGATACATACCTTTAATACTTTCATCATCTTTTGCAGTATTAATAGCTGCAATAATCTTATTTAGACCTGATATTCCTTTATCATCAGAAAGATTAAACTCCGCCAAAGGATCCAATGGTTCTCTGTCTACAATTTTATCTCCAAATGTAACTTTAAGAATAGAATTCTTCTTTACAGTTACTGTTTTTTCTTGTGAGGATGTTATTCCTCCAATAATGCCAATAATGATAAGCAAAACAACAAACATTGTAATAATACTGCCTAACACTGTAGCAAATGTGTATTTAATGAAATTCTTCATAAATTATATATTTAGTTAGTTTTTAGATGTTATTAAAAATTAAATTCAATTAAATTATTTTCAAAAGCGTATCTTATTAGGCTCGTATCATCTTCTACTTCAAGTTTTTCATATAAACTAGCCTTATTCTTAAAAACAAGATTAACATCAAGCTTCAATTCCTGAACCAATTGTCTTGTTGAATTACCAGCACAAATTAAAGTAAGAATATCTTTTTCGTTATTATTCAAAATAATATTATTATCCATACCTTGTTCAACAAAGCTATCAATAATAGTATCTTTTACCTCACTACCATAATATGTTCCTCCATCAATAACTTTATTGAGAACCATTACAATTTCATCTTTGCTCGTATTCTTAAGCAAATAGGCATGAACTCCTATTTTTAGAAGTTGCATAATAATACTAACTTCTTTATGCATGGTTAGCATAACAATTTTAATATCTGGATATTTCTTCTTAATAATTGTACTAGCCTCAATACCATTCATTTCTGGCATATTAATATCTAATAATAAAGCATCAACTTTATTTGATTCTAATAAAGTCATTAACTCATTTCCATTATTAGCAACAGCTACAATTTCAATGTTTTTTTCACCTTTGAGCACCATCTTAAGTGCATCTAAATAAATAGGTTGGTCGTCTGTGAGAATTATTCTTATCATGATTTTTTTTGTTTAAAGAATCACTATACTATTTTGAACCAAAAGTAATACTAAAATTCATAAGTTAAAAACTGAATTTTGTTTTTTTTCTTTCTTGGAATTAACACAATATTACACTCATTAACGAAGCATATCTGTACTATTTGTATTTATTTCCGACAAATAGTACAACTATTTGTATATTTATTTGACAAATAGTACAACTATTTGGCAAATAATTTAAAGTACTTACTTAAGCCTACTCCTTCCAAGCCCGAGTAATCTCCCTTTTGCCAGGAGGACCAGGTATCTTTTCTACTTTGAAACCTACCTCTTTCATTGTTCTACGTACAACACCTTTTACTGTGT
>Ga0256827_10001087_pt1 | contig 17149 bp, 11 predicted proteins | sample CV84metaG_FD_185977 | JGI IMG/M metagenome (GOLD analysis project Ga0256827, IMG submission 185977) | Hydrothermal vent microbial communities from East Pacific Rise, Pacific Ocean - CV84 | ecosystem: Environmental > Aquatic > Marine > Hydrothermal vents | place: Pacific Ocean: East Pacific Rise... | reverse complement strand
GATCCGCCAGGCGTTGGACAAACGGATGTGTGAGGTCAAAAATAAAATTATTGTGATGTCCGGTAAGGGGGGGGTTGGAAAAAGTACTACCGCAGTCAATCTGGCTCTGGCTCTGGCTGCTCAGGGGAAAAAGGTCGGGCTGCTCGATATTGATATCCACGGCCCGAGTATTCCGAAGATGTTGGGGCTGGAAGGGAAGCACCCCGATGCAGATGACGAGGGGATCCATCCGATGGAAGTAGCCGGGGTGAAACTGATGTCGATCGGTTTCCTCCTGCCGACAACCAGTGAAGCGACGATTATGCGTGGGCCGATGAAGCACGGGGCGATCCAACAGTTACTGGCCGATGTGGTCTGGGGTGAGCTCGATTATCTGCTGCTGGACTGCCCTCCCGGTACCGGCGATGAGCCTTTAAGTGCGGTGCAACTGCTTGGTTCCGGTGCGGCAGCTGTTGTGGTCACCACTCCGCAGGATGTCGCTTTGACCGATGTCGAAAAATCGCTCAGTTTCTGTACCGCCATGAAGTTGCCGGTGGTTGGTTTGGTTGAAAACATGAGCGGGTTTATTTGCCCCCATTGCGGTGAGAAATCGGATATTTTCAAGAGTGGCGGTGCGGAAAAGCTGGCGGAAAAAACCGGAGTTCCAGTGCTGGTAAAAATTCCGTTTGAGCCATTGGTGGTGATCGGTGGTGATGCCGGTAAGCCCCATTTTATGGAATATCCCGATTCAGCAACCAGCCAGGCGTTGCAGCAGGTAGCAACGGCGGTTATAGCGTTTAATCAGGAAAAATAATAACCAGCAGTTTTTTTTGAGGAATACTTTATGAAGATCAATCAACAGGATGTTGAACATGTGGCCCGGTTGGCCCGGTTATCTCTTGCCCCGGATGATTTGGGAATTATGACCGGACAAATGGACGCAATTCTTGGTTATGTCGATAAACTCAATGAATTGGATACTTCCGGTATTGAGCCGCTGGCCCATGCTGTTCCAATGTCTAATGCGTTTCGTGAGGATGAGGTGACAGAGCCGATCGGCATCGAACGGACATTGCAGAATGCCCCGCAACGGAATGATAACTATTTTAAAGTTCCTAAAATTATCGAGTAGAGATAACTGCAGTGACAGCAGTTTGGAGTGGCTATGAAATTTCATGATTTATCAATTCAGGAGATGCGCCAGAAGTTGCTGGCGGGGGAGACTACCTCAGTTGAACTGACGCAACAATGTTTGCAACGGATTGAGGCAACCGATGACCGGTTGAATGCCTTTATCACGGTTTGTGAAGAGGAAGCTCTGGCCGCAGCAGCAGTGGCCGATCAACAGCTGGCGAGTGGAAACACTCCACTATTGACCGGAATTCCGCTTGCGGTGAAAGATATTTTTAACACTCTGGATGTCCGGACCACTTGTGCCTCTAAGATTCTGGATAACTATATCTCCCCCTATGATGCCACCGCCGTGGCTAAACTCCGTGAGCAGGGGGCGGTGATTGTCGGTAAGTTGAACATGGACGAGTTCGCCATGGGGAGTTCCAGTGAAAATAGTGCCGCCGGTGCGGTCCATAATCCCTGGGATCTGGAACGGGTTCCCGGCGGGTCTTCCGGAGGGAGCGCTGCCGCTGTTGCTGCAGGGCAGGTGGTGGCAACGCTGGGAACCGATACCGGTGGTTCGGTGCGGCAGCCGGCGTCCCATTGTGGCGTGGTCGGGCTGAAACCAACTTATGGCCGGGTCTCCCGCTACGGGGTGATCGCTTACGCTTCTTCCCTTGATCAGGTTGGTCCGGTGGCGGGTAATGTTGCTGATTGTGCCTTGCTGTTGGGGGCGGTAGCCGGTTATGACCCCGCCGATTCCACCTCAGTGGATTGTCCGGTTCCCGATTATCTGGAAACTCTGGACGGTGGTGTTGTCGGTAAGAAAATTGGTCTGCCGAAAGAATATTTTATCGATGGGCTCGATCCTGATATCAAAAAAGCTGTTGATGCCGCGATTGAAACCTATCGGCAGTTGGGGGCTGAGATCGTTTCTGTCAGCCTCCCCCATACCGACTATTCAGTTGCCTGCTACTATCTGATTGCGATGGCAGAGGCCTCTAGTAATCTGGCCCGTTACGATGGAGTTCGCTTCGGCAACCGTGAGGATGATGGTGATGGTTTGATCGGCATGTATCAACAGACCCGCAGTGCCGGTTTTGGTGATGAGGTCAAGCGGCGCATCATGTTGGGAACCTATGCCCTCTCTTCCGGCTACTATGAGGCCTATTACATCAAAGCGCAGAAGGTACGAACCTTGATTCGGCAGGATTTTCTCAATGTCTTTGAGCAGGTTGATTTTCTGTTAACCCCGATAGCTCCCACCCCGGCGTTCAAAATCGGTGAAAAGGTCAACGATCCGTTGCAAATGTATCTGTCAGATATCTTCACCATTCCGACCAACCTGGCAGGAACCTGTGCGATGAGTCTCCCCTGCGGGTTTAGTGGTGATGATTTGCCGATCGGGTTGCAACTGATTGGAAAACCGTTTGCTGAAGCTGAAATTCTTCAGGCGGCTTACGCATTTGAGCAGGCGACCGACTGGCATCAGCGAGTGCCGGAATTGTAAATGTCGAACATCCCGTAATCTGGGGACACGTAACAAGTACATGTCCCCAGATTACTATTTTAAAATTTGAACAGGATGTCAAAATGAATTCAAGATATGAAGTGGTGATCGGTTTGGAAGTTCATGTCCAGTTGACCACCAAAACCAAAATTTTCTGTGGTTGCTCAACCGAGTTCGGTCAAGGGGCTAACAGCCAAACCTGTCCAGTCTGTCTGGGATTACCCGGTGCATTGCCGGTGCTCAACCGGCAGGTGGTGGAGGATGCGATCAAAGCAGGATTGGCGACCAATTGCCAGATTGCCCCCCGATCAATTTTTGCCCGGAAAAATTATTTTTATCCCGATCTACCGAAGGGCTACCAGATCTCCCAATTTGAGCTGCCGATCTGTGAACATGGCTGGCTTGATATTGAAACTGAGGAGTCGGGGGAAAAGCGGCTCGGAATCACCCGGATTCATATGGAAGAGGATGCGGGAAAGTTACTGCACAACAGTGATAACAGCTCTTCGGTTGATTTAAACCGGGCCTGTACGCCACTGTTGGAGGTGGTTTCTGAGCCCGACATGCGCAGTTCTGATGAGGCGATCGCCTACCTCAAACAACTTCATCAGATTGTTGTCTATCTGGGAATCTGTGATGGCAATCTGGACGAAGGTTCATTCCGTTGTGATGCCAATGTCTCGATCCGTCCCTGGGGGCAACAAGAGCTGGGAACCCGGGCCGAGCTGAAAAATCTTAACTCATTCCGCTTTATCAAGCAGGCGATTGAGTATGAGGTGGAGCGGCAGATTGATTTGATTGATGCCGGGGAAAAGGTGGTACAGGAAACCCGGTTGTTTGATCCTGATGCCGGGGTGAGTCGTTCGATGCGGGGAAAAGAGGAGGCGCACGATTATCGCTATTTTCCCGATCCCGATTTGTTACCGGTGGATGTCTCTACCGAATGGATCGAGCAGGTCCGTCAAGGTTTGCCGGAATTACCTACGGTTAAGCTACAGCGTTATCAGGATGAAATGGGTCTGACCGCTTATGATGCCGGAGTGATCACTTCTGAACGTTCCGTTGCAGAATATTTTGAATCCGTGGTCAAATTTCATGATAATCCCAAGCTTTGTGCTAACTGGGTGATGGGTGAGGTTCTTGGTGCTCTCAAAGAGAATAAAATGGAGATTTCGGACTGCCCGGTGACCCCGGAATTGCTGGCCGGAGTGCTGATCCGGATTGACGATAAGACGATTTCGGGAAAGATTGCCAAAACCGTTTTTGAAGAGATCTGGCAGAGCGGGAAAACCGCCGATCAGGTGATCGAAGCAAACGGGTTGAAGCAGGTGAGTGATAGTGGAGCGATTGAGGCGATTGTCGATGCGGTGATTGCTGAGAACCCGGGCCAAGTTGCCGAATATCGTGGTGGCAAGGAAAAACTGATGGGTTTCTTTGTCGGTCAGGTGATGAAGGCGAGTAAGGGGAAAGCCAATCCGGGGATGGCCAATCAACTGCTGAAAAAGAAATTGGCAAAGTAGGGGCGCGGCGCGCCGTGCCCCTACATGATAAATTTCCATACCCTTACCGAATGAATTAAATTTTCTCTCAGTTGGAGTTATTATATGTCAACCTGTCCGATTGATTCTAACGTAATCCGGCCGATCCGCTTTATTAACGGTCAGTGCCAAATGCTCGATCAGCGACGGCTCCCGGTAGAAGAGATCTGGCACAGCTATACAACCTGTCAGGAGGTTGCCGAAGCGATCCGGTCCATGGTGGTTCGTGGTGCCCCGGCGATTGGTGTCGCGGCCGCAATTGGGGCCTGGTTTGGTGCCCGGGATATTGAAACGGAGAGTAGCTGGGAGTTTTTTCAGCAGTTTGAGGCGATCTGTGCAGAGCTGTTCTCCACCCGGCCGACTGCCGTTAATCTCTTCTGGGCTCTGGAGCGGATGAAACACTTCGCCGAATCCAACCTGGATCGGAGTGTTCTGGAACTGAAAATCGGCCTGGAGTTTGAGGCTTTAGCAATCCTCCAGGAGGATGAAAAAACCAATCGGCAGATGGGGCAGCATGGGGAACCGTTGCTGCCGGATGGAGCCCGGGTGTTAACTCACTGTAATGCCGGAGCCCTGGCAACCGCCGGTTACGGAACTGCCCTCGGGGTAATTCGGGCTGCTGTCGAAGCTGGAAAGACAATCTCAGTCATAGCCGATGAAACCAGACCATTTCTACAGGGGGCGCGACTGACTGCATGGGAGTTGCAGAAGGATAATATCCCGGTCACTTTGATTTGTGACAATATGGCTGGTTATCTGATGGGGAAAGGGGAGATTGACTGCGTTATCGTCGGTGCCGACCGAATTGCGGCAAATGGAGATGTTGCCAATAAAATCGGGACCTACACTGTCGCTATTCTGGCCAAAGAGCACAATATCCCCTTTTATGTCGCCGCTCCGGTCTCAACCATAGATCTGAGTTTGAGTGATGGGAGCCAGATTCCGATTGAAGAACGGGACAGCCGGGAGATGACCCATATCAAAGATATCCAGCTGGCCCCTGAAGGGATCAAGGTTTTCAACCCGGCTTTTGATATCACCCCGCACCGCCTGGTGACAGCAATTATTACCGAGCATGGTGTTGTAACGGGAAATTATATGGCGGGATTGCAGCAGATCGTTCAGTGTCGCTAAAGGGGTGTTGATGAATCCAACACAGCAGGAAATAGCCACAAAATTGGCGTTGCTGGATCAAGATGAAGAACTATTGTTACTCTGGTTGGATAGTTTTGCATTGCTGGATGGTGAAAAAGCAAAAATAAATTTACGCTTAATTGATGAAAGATTGCAGGATCGGGAGCTGCTGGCTGATATTTTTTCTCAGGCATTAACCACTGCCGATCCTGATAGTGCTCTGAATGTTCTGGAACGGTTGTTTGACGTTGTTGCTCTCGAACCATTGATCTCGGTTCTGCTCAACCCGACCCGTTGTCAGCAGTTGTTAACCATTCTGGGCGGTTCCCCGTTTCTTGCGGGGATTCTCTGTCGCCGTGAAATATATTTTGAAAATTTATTCATTGCCGGGGAGATTGATTCCCCGCGCAGTGAAACCGAGATGGGTACCGATCTGTATGATCTGATCCCTGATGAGGTCGATTTTTTTGCCCTGAAAGCGGGATTAAGAAACTATAAAGCGGCGCAGATTTTACGTATCGGGAGCCGGGATCTTTGTGGAATAGCGTCTCTGGTTGAGGTGATGGAGGAGCTCTCCGGTCTCGCATCGGCCTCCCTCCAGCGGGCCCATGATGTTTGTACCTTACGCCTGCAGGATGAATACGGACAGCCGCTACAACAGGAGCAGGGCGGAACCACTCAGATCGCCACAATGACTATTCTGGGGATGGGGAAGCTGGGGGGGTATGAACTGAATTTCTCCTCCGATATCGATCTGATCTACTGTTATTCCTCCTCTCACGGTGAAGTGACCGGTGGTAGCCGAACCGAAAAAATCAGCCTCCATCGCTACTTCATCAAATTGGCAGAATTGATCACCCGGGCGCTTCATCAGGCGACCGAAGATGGTTTTGTGTTTCGGGTCGATACCGGCCTGAGACCCGATGGAAACAATGGCGATCTGGCTATTTCTATTGATGGTGCCGAGGCTTACTATCAATCCTGGGGGCAGAGCTGGGAGCGGGCGGCATTAATTAAGGCTCGTCCGGTCGCCGGAGATATTTCCCTGGGGGAAGAGTTATTAAAGAGGCTCAAACCCTTCGTTTATCGCCGTTATCTCGATTTCGGGATGATCGAAGATATCAAAGTGATGAAACAGAAGATCAACACCAGTCTCAGCCGTAAGGAGGAGGGGGAGCGCAACCTCAAACTGGGACGGGGTGGAATCCGTGAAATCGAATTTTTTATTCAGACCCAGCAGCTGATCAATGGGGGGACCAAACCGCAACTGCAACAGCGTAATTCTTTGAAAATGTTACAGATATTACAGGAAGAGCAGTTAATTACGGCAACGGATCAACAATCACTGAGTCACGCCTACCAATTTTTACGGATGGTTGAACATCGGATTCAGATAGTTCAGGAACAACAGACCCATTCCTTGCCGAAAGACCAGCACGGCCTTGATCTCCTGGCCCGTCGCTGTGGTTTCTCCTGTGCTGCAGATTTCCATTTTTCTCTTGAAGAACATCGCCAGCGGGTGAATTATATTTTCGATGATCTGTTCCATTCGGCAGAAGAGGAGGGGCAGGAGACCACCCCTGAGGTCAATTTTATCTTTGATGCGGAATCAGATCCCGATCTGGTCAAAGATTTACTCGAAGAAAAAGGGTTCACCAACCCCGATGCCGCTTATAACAGTTTGTTGATGTTGCGTGGCGGGGATCCGCAAAAACGGTTGACCCGTCGGGCCCGCCGTTGTCTGGAACGGTTGGCTCCGCTGTTGATGAAAGAGTTGCTCGACTCTCCGGTTCCCGACCAGGCACTGAATAATCTGGAGGCCTTCTTGCGATCAATCCGTGCCAGCAGTCCATTTTTTTCCCTGCTGGCTGAAAATCCAGAGATTGTTAAGCTGTTAATTTCGTTGTTTGGTTCCAGTCAGATGTTGTCACGGATTTTTATCCAGCGCCCCGAATTGCTGGATACAATGGTTTCCCGATCTTATGCTGTTGCAACAAAGAGCCGTGAGCAGCTGGCGGACGAGCTCGCTTCTCAAATGGCTCTGGCAGAAAATTACGAACTGCAGCTGGATAGTTTACGGCGGTTTCGTAATGAGGAGTTTTTGCGGGTTGCACTGAATGATCTGGATGGTCAAATGCGTCAGGGGGAGGGGGCAAAACAGTTATCCTGGCTGGCAGAGGTATGTCTGGAACAGGCATGGAAAATGGCCCGGCAGGAGCTGTGTGGCCGATTCGGTGTTCCGTTTTCAGCGGGAGCCGATGGTAAGGGGGAGGAGACCGCTTTTGCGGTCATTGCCATGGGGAAGCTGGGTGGTTTAGAGCTCAACTACCATTCTGATCTGGATATTATTTTTCTCTATGAGAATGAGGGTGAAACCCGACCAATTGCAGAGACCGACAGTAACTGCTTTAAATCTCTCAGTAATCGGGAATATTTTGCCAAATTAGCCCAGCGGATTATTACCGTCCTCACCTTAATGACCCGTGAAGGAGCCGTGTATAAAATTGATACCCGGTTGCGACCCTCAGGGAACCAGGGACCGCTGGTGACCAGTTTAGATGCTTTCCAGCAGTATCATCACGAATCGGCTCAACCTTGGGAACGGCAGGCAATGACCAAGGCTCGGGCCGTGTGTGGTTCCGCAGAATTCCTCGAAAAGTTGCAGGCGATCATTTCACAACTGGCATTTTTACGTCCGGTTCCGGAAAATTTACAGGAAGAGATCTACCGTCTGCGTCGGCGCATGGAGCGGGAAAATGCCCGGGAAGGTTATGAGCGCTTCAATATAAAGACCGGTCGTGGCGGAATGGTTGATGTAGAATTTATCACCCAGTACCTGCAATTGTTGAATGCCGCTAGATTTGAATCGTTACACACACAAAATACCATTGATTTGCTGAAAATTATGGCAGAAAATAAAATTCTGGTGCAGAATGATACGGATCAGTTGATCAATGGTTATAAATTCCTCCGCCGGTTGGAAAATAAACTGAGACTTTTATATGATCAGTCGATCAATGAACTGTCTGCGCACAATGAAAGCTTTAGAAAAGTGGCCCGGAGTCTCGGTTATACCAGTCCTGTGGGACAGCCGGAAAAAGAACTTTTGAAAGAATATCAGGCGGTTACCGGAAGTATTCGGAGCCTTCTGGAGAAATATCTCAAACCACAAGCGGTTCCAGACTGAGAAAGTTTGTTATGAGTAAAAATATTCTGATTGTTGATGATGATCGCGATCTCCGTGAATTTTTACAGCAGGCACTCTCTGCTGCCGGGTTTCAGGTTCAGACTGCCGATCGTGGCGCGATCGGTTTGCGGATGTTGTTGACAGAAGAGTTCCATCTGGTTTTGATCGATATTAATATGCCTGAGATATCCGGTCCGAATATCTGCCGGGCTTTACGCAAGCACGAGAAAACCCGGGATCTCCCCGTGGTGATAGTCACGGCGACCTTCCATAGCCCCGAACAGATTATCGCGGCAAAAAATGATTACGGAGTTGATGATTTTCTCCTTAAGCCTTTTACCGGGGCCGATTTACAAAAACTACTGGAGCGGGTTTTCTCTTCCAATAAAAATGGGGAAGTAGCTCCTTCTCCGATTCAGCCACTCTCTGATTATACCATCCCGCTGAAATTGCATCAGTTGTATCGGGAGAAAGCAACCGGGTTGCTGCACTTAAACCGTGGTGCGGCAAAAAAAGTTATTTACATTAAAGATGGTTATCCAATTTTTGCCCGATCTAATGTTCTCAGTGAGTGTTTGGGGCAAATGTTAGTTAAAGAAGGAGCTTTTACTCAGGTTGATTGTGACCAGTCGGTTGAGCAAAGTAAAGAATCCGGACGGCTTCAGGGGACGACTCTGATTGAAATGGGCTTACTGACACCACAGGAGATTCAGTTGGCATTGATTCGTCAGGTGACCGACAAGCTTATTTCAACTTTTTCCTGGCAGGATGGAACTTACCAGTTTGTTCCAGCTAAGGATTTCAAACGCAATGTAACCCGGATTAAATTGACCCCGGCCGCGCTTATAATGAAGGGGATCGACCGGCATTGGACGGCAAAACAGCTCGATGATTTTCTCTACCCTTTCAGTGAAGATTATTTAAAGCAGGCAAGTAATCCGCAGTACCGTTTTCAGGATATTGAATTGACGAAACGGGGTGAGGCAATATTTAAAAATTGTTTAGGGGTGAAAAAACTTGATGAGATTCTGCAGCAGCACCCCTTGGCCCGCCGTGAGGTGCAGAAGGTCCTTGCTGCTCTGATTATCTCTGAGATGGTAGAGCGGAGTGCGACTCCGGATCCCGTTGCCCTTGAGGATCTGGCCGAAGAGACTGAAGTTGCGATCATTGATGAGCAGCTCCGGCGGAAAATTCTTGATGATTATCAACGGATAATGGCATGTGATTATTTTGAGGCACTCGGGCTGGAGCGCCGTTGCGGCCCGGGGAAAGCGCGTAAATCGTACTATCGGCTGGCTAAGGAATATCACCCGGACCGGTTTCTCGGTAGTGACCTTTCAGCTGAAATGAGCCATAAGATTAACGAGATGTTTCAGTATATTACCCAGGCATATACCGTTCTCAGTGATCCGGATTCGTGTGGTGATTATCTTGATGAGTTGGTTAATGGGCCAAAGAAATCGATCGATATCAATCAGGTTATTGAGGCTGAGACATTCTATCAGGAAGGGCGGGCCCAGCTCCATGTTCGCCATTTCAGTGCGGCGGCTAAATCATTACAGCGGGCGATTGAATTAAGCCCCGAGGAATCCGAATACATGACCTTTTTGGCCTGGGCACTATTTAAATCAGCTCCGGAAAACGCTGAGGTGCGGAATCGAGCCATGGAGGTGTTGTTAGCGTCCCGGGAAATCAACCCAAGTTTCGACCTGACCCATCTCTATCTTGCCCATGTCTACCAGGCCCAGGGGAAGGGGCGTCAGGCGGAGAAATGTTTCGAGATGGCGGTCCAGGCTAATCCTGAGTGCACCGAGGCGTTGCGGGAATTGCGCTTGATTAATTTGCGCCGGGAGCAGGAACTTCAGTCCAAAGGGCTGTTTGGTAAACTGATGAAGAAAAAGAAGTAACCCTGGCCGGCTCTGGTTCACTCACCACCGGGGTGCGTGTGCCCGGTGGCTGTGCAATTTTCTGCCAGGATTAATTTGATACCGTCTGTTGCGGTTGATCATAGATTTCAAACTTATTAAAGTGAATAATTTCAGCAAGTTCCCGCCCATATTGAACCCCTTTTTCTGAATAGTGATCAAGCTTTTTGACCAGTTTGTAGGGGTCGTCAGTTTTCATTTTGAGCGCTCGAAACTCTTTATATGCACGCCCTGTTGCGAGAGTTCGATAGTAGTCACGGATAGAATCCTCAATAGAATTGTATTTTTTTAACCAGATGGTTTTGCTTCCCCGGTTTTCTGCGGCAGCGATGCGGGGTTCATTTTTGTTGAATGACCAGACCCCAAAAACATTATTGGCCTCCTTGAAGAACCGTGATGTGGCCCAGGAACTCTCCATTGCCGCCTGGGCGATGGTAATGCTGCGTGGATGAGGCTTGAGAGCCATTAGTAGATCTTCGTTGGTAGTGACCTTATATTCTGCTTTCAGCCGGTTGAGCATCTCAAGGTTTTGGTCGGTTTCCATTGCTCTGGCTGCATCGATATATTGTTTCATCAAGCTGTTATAGACATGCTGGACTGGCGGGGTAATCTTCTCGGCAAAGCGGTGTTTTTTTTCCTGCACACTGGTTTTCGGAATAATCTTTTTTTGCTTTTTTTCCGGGGCCTTTTTCTTTTCGACTTCGGCTACCTTCTCTACTTTTTTAACCTCAGGTTTGATCTCCTTCTTCTTGCCGGGGTGCAGCCAGAGAATGATTGAACCCATGAAAACAAAAAAGACGAAAATTAATAACATTGATAGGAATGGATATTTTCTCAAACGAATAGCCTCTTTGGTAAAGTGAATGTTCGGTTTGGTACCTTCCCTTAGTTAACCATCTTCGTCATTATTTTCTTTTCTTCCCTATAATGTCAACTATTAGAATTTTCTATTTATTTTGGGGGTGGAGATGTTGATCTAACAGGTGGGTCGGCTGAGTATTGCCAATCGCATTAATCAGGCTATTGCGAATTTCCGGGATACTTTTGGAGAGCTCCTCAATGAGCTTTTTGACCTGCTGCCGTTTCTGATCCTGGGTTGCCGTAACGGGACAGGCGCACCGGACGATCGGAAATTTCTTCCGGGAACTGAATGCCTGAATTGTTTTCTCCTCCACATAGACCAGTGGCCGGATAACAGTATGTCTATGGTTATTTGCACAAAGCTTTGCACTCATGGCTGCCAGGGTGCCGCTGTAAAACTGGTTCAATAGCAGGGTCTCAATAAAATCATCAAGATGGTGACCCAGGGCGATCTTATTGCACCGCAGCCGTTCGGCGTGAGTGTAGAGAGCTCCCCGTCTCAATCGAGCGCAGAAGGAACAATAGGAACTCCCGGGGCGCAGTTTTTCCTCAATAATCTGATAACTATTGGTCTTGATGATAGTGCAGTCAAAATTTTTCTGCTGCAGATAGTCCTTCATGACTGTGGTGTGATATCCCGGAAACCCCGGGTCAATATTGATCGGAAACAGTTCAAACCGGATCGGTGCTTTTTTGCGTAGTTCTTCCAAAGTATAAAGTAAAGTGTAGGAATCTTTGCCCCCGGACATGCCGACGGCAATCCGGTCTCCATCGCTGATCAGATCGAAATCACCAACGGCTTTACCGGTCTGACGGCGGATATGATTGAAGAGTTTTTCTGTCTCGGTCATGGAAATCTCAGCAACAATGGTTTTAATGGTGAGGCCCCCTCAAGGATGAATAACCGGCGGGAGCAGGACTCAAGTTTAACCCGCCGGTTTTTGTTGGCCAAAAAATCCTGACATCTGTGAGAATAACATCCCCGTAAGCATCAGTGCGCAACCTAACAATCCACGCATTGAGAGAACCTCACCGAGGACCAGCCAACCGCCAATGGCGGCAAAGAGACCCTCCAGGCTCAAAATGATTGCTGAATGGGCTGGATGCGCATCCCTTTGTGCGATGATTTGCAACGTATAGGCGATGCCGACAGAACCGAGACCGCCGTAGAGGATCGGGACAATTGCCTGCCAGATTGATGCAAAGGTGATGGTTTCTATCGCCAGGGCGGTGAGCAAACTCAACAGAGAACAGATGGCAAATTGAGTAGCAGCGAGTTTCAGGGAATTGGTTTGCGGTGCCAACCAACCGATCAGTAAAACATGGCCGGACCAGAAAAAAGCACTGATTAAAACCAGAAGATCTCCAATTGAGATGGTGAATTGACTGGTAATGCTGAGAAAATAAAGGCCGATTGCTGCCAGAATCGCACCGATCCAGGTACTCAGATGGGGGCGTTGTTTCCAGAACAATCCAAGTAATGGGACGATCACCACATAGAGCCCGGTGATAAAACCGGCTTTTCCGGCAGTTGTATAGACCATTCCCGCCTGTTGAAATGATGCCCCGGCAAAGAGAGTCCCTCCGGCGATAATTCCCCACCGGAGTAGAGGAGTGTTTTGCTGCTCCGATGGGGCTTCAGTCGGCCGGTGCTTTTTCATCAACCAGATCAGCGGTAACAAGGTGAGACTGCCAAGGGCAAAGCGGACGGCATTGAAGGTAAACGGGCCGATATAGTCCATTCCGATCCGTTGGGCAACAAAGGCAAAGCCCCAGATCATAGCGGTCAGTATCAGCAGAAAGTCTGCTTTGAGAGTTCCTTCTTTCATCGTTTTCCTGTGCGGGGATAATTATTGGCCGACTTTTCTGCGACTTCTTGCGGGGTTTTTATCAAAGGGGTGCCCGGCAATTGGAACCACCCTTTGTGATTGGATTACGATCCAACTGCTTTAGAAAACCGCTTTAATAATTTTACAGGTATTGTCGGTCACACCGTAGGTGTAAATGTGCAGACTGGGGACGTTGTGGGCGACCAGATCTTTTGATTGCTGGATTGCCCACTCGGTTCCGACCACTTTGGCAGCGTCATTATCTTTACATTTAGCCAGTTCATCGGACAGCTCCTGTGGCAGGCTGATACTGAACAGCTTGGGGAGAACCGTGAGCTGATTCTTTAAATTAATCGGTTTGATACCGGGGATAATCGGCACGTTGATTCCGATAGCCCGGCACTTGTCGACAAAATCGTAGTAGAGCTGGTTGTCAAAAAACATCTGGGTGACGATATAATCTGCACCATGATCAACCTTTTGTTTCAGGTAGGCGAGATCGGAGTCAAAGTTGGGCGCCTCAAAATGTTTTTCAGGGTAACCGGCAACCCCGATACAGAAATCCAGAGGGGCATTGTTTTTAAGGTCGGCTTCCAGGTATTTTCCCTTGCGCAGATTAACCACCTGTTCAACCAGTCCGGTCGCATTGGCATGACCGTTAGGATCCGGGCGGAAAACATGGTCGGTTTTGACCCCATCACCCCGTAATGCCAGGATATTGTTGATCCTCATAAAGTTGAGATCAATCAAAACGTGTTCGGTTTCACTCTTTGAAAAACCACCACACAGAATATGGGGAACAACCGGAATATTGTAACGATGCTGAATGTCGGCAGCGATCGCAACGGTTCCGGGCCGTTTCCGTACCACCCGTTTTTCAATTGTTCCATCCGGACGTTCAACAAAAACCATCTCATCCCGGTGGGTCGTGATGTTGATATATTTCGGGTCAAATTCGACCAGACTGTCAATCGTACGATAGATGGTTCCGGCACCACTCCCTTTGAGGGGGGGGAGGAGTTCAAAGGAGAAAACGGTTTGGCTGTTGCTGTTGATGATGTCAATAATATTCATGTAGAGATCCTGAGAGAGTAAATATCCGGTTGTTGAATAAAGGGCGGATGAGTGCTTCATTTTTATCGGTAGAAAGTTTCCCCCTTTTTAACGTATTCTGTGGAAATCAACAATCACCTTTTTTGCTATTGAGTTGATGTCATTCACTTATTTTCAGAAAGTCTGGTCATTTGATACCCCCATTGAGGAGGTTTTTTGAACCGCAGAGTGGAAAAGTACCTCAAGTCCCGTGCTGTCACGTTGCCCTGGGTGGCTACCGGTACCGACCGCAGTGATTTTTCTGTGGCCATTGTGATCCCTGTCTTGGCAGAGCGTGACACCCTCCCTGAGATACTGGACAGCTTGTGCCGTAACTCTGCCGAATATTTGTCACAAACTTTGATCATTCTGGTGATCAACAACCGGGTTAATTGCTCTTCTGCCGAACTTCTTGAAAATCAGCATACCCTCAACTGGTTGGGTACCACCCCTTACCCAGGTCTAAATCTGGCCTGGGTGGATGCCAGTTCAGGCGGGCTGGAGCTTCCTGAAAAAGATGGGGTTGGTTTGGCTAGAAAAATCGGTTTTGATGCCGCCTTGCTCCGAATTGATTGGCAGGTTGACCCGCTGTTGGTATCCCTGGATGCCGATACTCTGGTTGACAGTAACTATCTTTCGGCAATTTTTGACCATTTTTCAGAGCAACATAACCGGGTGGCAGTCCTTCCGTTTCACCATCAATCGGCACCCTCTCCCCGGCAGGAAAAAGCTATCCGGCATTATGAGCTCTATCTTCGCAGTTATCTGTTTGGATTGTCACTGGCGGGCTCACCGTATGCTTTTCACAGTATCGGCAGTGCTTTTTCCTGCCGGGCGGATGCTTATGTCAGGGTTGGTGGGATGAACCGACGTTGCGGTGGTGAGGATTTTTATTTTCTCCAGCAACTGGCCAAGATAACTGCTGTTAATCTGGTTTCCGGCACCGTTGTCCACCCCTCATCCCGGTTTTCTCAACGGGTACCGTTTGGTACCGGACGGGTGGTTCAGCAGCAGGTTGATAGCGATACTATCCCGTTTCATTTTGTTCCGGTGGCGGGATTCAAAATACTCAAACAGTGGCTTGATCTGATTCGCTGCCATGTGGACAGCTCTGCTGATCAAATAAGCCGGCACAGTCTGGATATTTCAACGGATCTAAATCAATTTCTGTTAGAGCTGGGTTTCTCTCCTGTCTGGAAAAAGCTACAGAAGAATCACTCTTCAAGAGAACAGCGCCTGGCAGCCTTTCACTGCTGGTTCGATGCGTTACGAACCCGCCAACTTTTGACCAGAATTGGGGATGAAAGTTTATCTGTGGAACGGCTTGTTGCGGTGCTGTTGGAGTGGGGAGGCTATGGGGAAATAGAGGGAGAGCCTGCTCAGCTGAGATTGTTGGAAAATCTGCAGGGAGTCCAGCAATAACCAGTAACAGCAGAATTCAATCCATCTCTGCGAGTTTTATTTTAAGCAGTCAACACCGGGGAGAACCCACAAGGGTTGTCCCCGGTGAAACAGATAGACTTTAAACTACCAACTCCATTCCCCAGATTCCACAGGGGCATATTCCGGCACAGATTCCACAACCGATACAGTAGCGGTCATCTGAGATATATTCAAAACCACCATCATCCTTATCTTCCCGGCGAATTGCCCCTTCCGGACAGGCTTCAAGACACATGCTACAGTCACGGCAGGTTCCGCAAGAAAGGCAGCGGTTGGTCTCCTTGGTGGGGTCGGTCAAATGAAAGCGACTGCGGTTATGGGGGCGGAACAGTTCTTTGCTCAGATATTCCTGAGAAATCATCACCGGTTCGGGTTTGGCAACCAGTTTTTCTCCGGCAAGATAGCTGTCGATGTATTCAGCTGCTTCACGGCCATGGCCGATGGCATGGGTCAACAGACCGGGTTTAACCGTATCGCCGATGGCAAATACCCCTTCCGCGTGGGTGAGTTGACCACAGTCATCAATGGCAGCCATGCCGCGCTCGTCCAGCCACTCCCGGGGGACATAACCCAGGTCAGGACGCTCACCGATGGAGATAATGATGGTATCAGCTTCAAATAGCCGACCATCCTTGCTGTGGAGTCCCGCTTTGTCAACTTTTTCGGTAAAAACCGGCCACTCAATTTTGCCACCGAGCTTTGTAAAATGGTCGATCTCTTTTTGAAAAGCTGCCGGGCGTTGAATATCAATGGCTGTGACCTGCTTGGCTCCCATAGCGTAGGCACCGAGGCAGACATCCATCCCCGCATTGCCGGCACCGATGACAACAACCTTTTCTCCCACTGCCGGATTTTTACCGTTATTGAAGTCCTTGAGAAACTCCAACCCTTTGACCAGCCGTTCGTGACCGGGGAAGGGGATCACCACCGGGGTATGAGCGCCAGAGGCGATAACGATTGCGTCATAATCGTGTTGTAACTGCTGGAACAGTTTCGCATCAACGGCAGTGTTGGTTTTGAGCTCAACCCCGAGTTCTTTGATCCGGTCAATTTCGCTTTTCAGCGAATCTGCGGGTAGGCGGTCGGTCGGAATAACCTGACGAAGTTTGCCACCCACCTCCTTATCTGCTTCGATAACGGTCGGGGCATGTCCCATCAGGCGAAGGTGCCAGGCGGCCGAAAGCCCTCCCGGCCCACCACCGATAATAGCGACTTTTTTGCCTGAATCAGCTTTTGGTGTGGGAGATTTAGCCTTGAGAGAGAGTTTGCCAAGTTCAGGCATATCAACCGGGAGATCAATAAACTGCCGGCTACAGGCATCCATGCAGGGGTTGGGGCAGACCTCGCCACAGACACTTCCGGGGAACGGTGAATAGTGGAGAACCAGCTCAATGGCCTCCTGGTATTTCCCCTGACGCAACAGGTTGATTCGATCCTGGGTCGGGATTGAAGAGGGACAGGCCGATTCACAGGGGGCACAAAAAGCTTTGTTTTTCCAATGGGGAATTTTCAGACGATTCGCCCCGGTATTGACCAGC
>Ga0256827_10001086_pt1 | contig 17153 bp, 13 predicted proteins | sample CV84metaG_FD_185977 | JGI IMG/M metagenome (GOLD analysis project Ga0256827, IMG submission 185977) | Hydrothermal vent microbial communities from East Pacific Rise, Pacific Ocean - CV84 | ecosystem: Environmental > Aquatic > Marine > Hydrothermal vents | place: Pacific Ocean: East Pacific Rise... | reverse complement strand
AGGTCTTAGTTTTGTTAATATAAGACCAAATATAAGAAAAATTAACCGAAGTCGGGAGTTCAAAAACCTCTATACAGTTGTATGCCCGTTGGCTTTATATTTTTCGATGTTTCGTATACCAAACTATAAAGCCCGATATCAGAATAAACAGAATAATAAAACCTGTGATGGGAACTACCAGAATATAGAGCCGCCCAAATATAGGGGTGTAAATTCTGCCGGTATGCACTTCGAGCATTAAATTCCACAACGACATAGCCTGCTGCTGAATGGCCGGTGGCATTTCAACAAAATCCTTATCGGGATTGATAGCTCCTACATTATAAGTAAAATAGACTTCTTTACGCTTATACGAGTTGGTCATTCCGGTAATCAGATACTTTCCTATGGGAGGCCCGGCAACTTCCGGTTTAATATAAGGTACCTTATCAATATGATCGATGATGATTTCTTTTTCAGGGTTCCAGTCGAACAGGCCTTCAAACGAACCTATCAGGTAGTTATTTGTATCTGTTTTCTTAAATACGTTAACCCCCATCACACTGGCAGGTGGCTGAAAGTCGTATCTCTTTAATTTGGTACTAAACTCATCATCGGAATAATAAAAACCATCCAGAGTGGCCAATATAAACCGCTCATTTTCTTCGTCATATAGCAACCTTCGTAATTTATCGAACCAGGGATTGGGGCTGTCTAATTCGGTAAAAGGTATTTTATCCACTTTTGTATTGGCAATGGCTACCAGGAGTGGAGGGCGTAAGAACATACCGGTAATGGTGGTAATCAACAAAAACACTATGGTTATCCATCCTATTTTATTATGCCATTTTAAATTCCAGCGTTTTGTTTTCTTGGTTTTTACAACAGCCAATCCTTTTCGTTTTCTCTTTCTGTGGATATAAGTATTTATAAAAAGAATCAGCCCGGTGATGGTAAGGAAGATAAAGATAAGCCCTACCGCATCCACAATTAGTTTCCCTATAGTACCATAAATCTCACCACTATGAATTACCCATAATGTTTTAAAGAGTCCTATTTTATTAATATAGTCTTCGGGTTCGGGGAGTGTGATGATTTCAAAATCCTTATCATTATGCGTTTTGAGTAAGTAATCGCGGGTTAGAATAAGCAGTTTATGGTCTTTTTCCAAAATATCGGTGATTCTTTTATGAGGCACCGGGATATCAATCCTATTCCATTGATGGTTGTCATATTGAAACAAACCAAAGAATGTACCTGCATACAAATGACCTTCTGAGGTTTTAAAAAGCTTACATATTTTCTTATTATCCACCCCTGTAGGAAAGCCCATATTGAAATCGGAGAATTGAGAAAAGGCCGTATCTGTTTTCCAGATACCTATATTGCCATATATCAACACCGTATTGGTATCGGTTTGCAGCGTCCCCTTTACAGCAGCATTATTCCAGTTGACATAACTATATTCTGCGGGAAGTATATTCCGGCTGACATCAATATTCGATAATAGTTCTCTGTGGTTGAGAACAATCCCCGAAACAGAAAAGAACAGGATAAATATGGTGATAATGACACCAAGCCATTTATGGTATTTCTTGAAAAATTTAATCATTTGTAGTTTGTGATAATATAATGTATTACATACCTGCCAGTCTTGGGAATTTCCTTAATTTCGATTTTTTCCAATACCAGCCCCACATTCTTTTCATCCAATGACCCACTACAGGCAAAGGGATAAAGGCTTCTTTACTCCAGGTACGATTAGTAAAAACAGCAGCATTTCCGGTATCCATCACACAAACAATACTCAAATGGTTCTGATAGCTATAACGTCTGGGATTTCCATTGATATCGTTTAAGATATTATTAACCGCATATTTGGCCATCACTTCTGCTATATGACCTTGTTTGGCAATCCATTCCGGACCTTCGAGACGAGCCACATCGCCCACAGCATATACATTGGTTTTTTTACCATAAACCCTACAATGCCCATCAATTAAGATAAAGCCGGCTTCGGAGACTTGTAAATCGGAGTTCTTCATTACAGGATGTCCGGAACCTGCCGGAATAAACATGGTTAAGTCACTTTTAAGTTCTGTATCGTCCTCAAAAACAACCCTGTCTTTTTGAAATTCCTTGATTTTAGTACCCACATAAGTTCCAACATTCAATTTCTTAAAGTGTCCTTTAAGCAAATCGAAGCCTTCGCTTCCAAGTTTCTTCCCGGGTTCTTTCATAGGAGCAAAGAAGTTGATTTCATAATTATTATAAATCTTCTTCTTTTTTAATGTATGCACAAAATTAAAAAGCAACTCAAAGGCCGGTCCTCCTCTCACACTGGATTTGTCTCTGGGATTTCCACCAAAACCAAAGGTGATTTTGCCACTTCCTTTTTCAAGTAATTCATCAAAACGTTCTTTCATTTTGAGAGCCTGAAAAGGATTTCCACATATCGAGAAAGTATGCTCAAGCCCCGGATGTTTCACTTTGCTACTGCCCATGGCTACAATAAGGTAGTCGTAGCTGATAGTTTGATTTTTAAGAACCACTTTATCCTCTGCCGAATTAATAGCGCTCACTTCGTCAATAATTAAATCGAAGCCATGTACTTTCTGCAAATCGGATAAAGATAGCTGAGCATCTTTAAAATCCAGTTTACTCACCGGAATCCATATAGAGATAGGATATATAAACACAAATTCTCTATTGGAGATGAGCGTGACTTTATGACCACTTTTCCTCAAGCGGTATACAGCCTCAACGCCACCAAAACCACCACCTAATACTACTATATGTTTCATCTCTGTAAAATAATAATTAGGTTGCAAAGATATGGATATGAAGCATGTCTGACAATACCTAATTATTGTGATTTTGTGTTTAGTATATATCACGAATTAATATAATTTCGCAAACAGGGATATACAATTATTTTTTAGTCAATAAAGAAAAAAACAATTGAATTTATTTATCAATTATTCAATAATACAAATGATGTCCCAAGACAACTAACAACCCCAAGCTTTTTTACAATATCTATTTTAGAAGAACGTGAAATACCAACGGGGGCTGATGCCCGGGTTCATTCAATTAAACGCTTTCTTTCTTTAATGACTTCATCAATTCTAAAGATATCATTGCACCAAACTAATAGGTCTTTATCTAACCAATCAATCCCTTCGATTATTTCATTTTTATAAACTATTAAAACGGACAAATTCCAAGTTACTGATTCGTGATGAAAAATTCTGTTTCTCAATTTTCTTATTCCATTGAATTTAGAGCTCATCGTTCTCCTTTTTCTTATTTTTTTGGGACAGTTTGGAAATGCAAGTCTTAAATTCTTCCACAATATTTTATCAAATCTAGAATCTAATAAAGATGTCCAGAATCCAAATGATAATTCAGAGATCATTTTCCCCGAAGTAATAACTTTTTTTTGACGAAGAATATTTACTCTTGCCTCAGAAACTTGATTAATCTGAAATCTAGTAGCAATTTTTATGAATACAGGATTTTCAAACCAATTTTCATCAGAAAAAAACCTTTTCAACTGATCATCCATTTTATTACGTAATGCGATTTCCAAAATTGATAAAAGAGGATAAAAAGATTCTGAAATCTCAATGTTAATCTTATAATGATTTACGGCTTTTTCAAAATCATTCTTATGCTTTTTTAAATACGGTTCAAGCCTTTCGGATGAAATTATCTTTTCTATTGCAATCCTATCCATTATTTTTATATATTTGCATTGTAGTCCCGGTATTTCCTCTCCCAGTCCTTATGCTGGTAATGAAGCCGGGTTTTTTGTTTTCTGTTATTTCTTTTCCAAAGATACCAATCAATTTTTTTTTGGGTAATTTCTTCCAATTAATAAATTTCCAATAGTAATCTTCTTAAAAAGCTACAGAAAGCTCAATACCTACCAAAATATTTAAGTGCAAATTTCTTCACTAATTTATCAATAAACAAATGGACAACACTAAAATTTAATACATTATTGATGGTAGGATTCTCATCTATACGAAAGGATTAGTCATCTCTAAATCTCTTTTGTAACCCAATTAATATCATAGAAAGTATGGGAAGAAAGACTGCTAATGTTGTCCAATCTATATAATTACGATTTAAATGAATTGCAACTTTTCTAACGCAGAATACTGCGAAGATTCTTAATGCGATATTTGAATACAATAAAAATTTCAACAAAAAAACAGTTTCGTTGTCTTCTATTGAAACTCCATTTAAGATAAAGAACAATAAAAGATATGCGATAAAGAATAGTATTCCAAAATATGTGATACTATCTGGAACCTTGTGAGAATAATCATAAACATCAGGCTCTTTTATTTCGGGTTTAATTAATTTAGGTAGTTTTATCTTTGGTGCTTTTAACCTTATATTTACATCTATTGGAGGCGTTTTATTTGAGGATATATTGCCCCTTGTTTTTTCTGAATTTTGTTTTGCGCCACAAGAAGTGCAGAAAACAGAATCATCATCAATAATATTACCGCATTTTTTACAATACATATTCTTAAATTTTGTAACCTAGTCTATCTAATATCAACAGGTCATTATTAACACTAATCCCACGCTCAAAATTTTGAATAACAAAGACTACTCGTAGTTTTTGCATTTTCCTACTATTCAATGACCGAGATCTTTAGATGGACTGATACTAGTCATACAAGGAGGACACATTTCTTTTCATTTTATTTCCTGTTTTTAGATATAACAATTCCCCTGCAGTACCTTTTTATACACATTATAAAACTTTCTGTTATATCTATTTACGGGCTTTCGACATAGCCTTTTTACATCATTCTACCAATGTAACTTAAATTCTGAATAATCTTTAGAAGCAATAATAGTATGCTTAAGTCTATCATAATATTTCTTCATTTCTTTTTTCATTTTTAAAAATGAACTATATTCAGGCAAAAGGAAAAACAACCCAGCAATTAAAGCAAAGGTCATCAATAAGCCACCTATTGCAACATTTATACCTTCTTTTTGAATAGAAATTAATAGCATAGATACTATTATTGCAATCGAAACAAATAGTATCATCTCTCTTCTTTCATTATAAAAACTAATTTTACTCGTAAAATCATAATTTGGATACTTATTTAAAAATAACTTCATCTCATAATACTCTTCTGCTGTTAATCTTGCAGGTCGATTGAAGGAGAATAGGCTGTTAATAACAATCATAGTTAAAGATCTTTATTTTATTTAATTTAATTGATTTAATATGATAATAATTAGTCATTGAGTCAATTCATTTTTAATAGTTACTAAATCATTTTCACTAAATCTAGTCCAATTCTTAGAAGAATAATCAATAGTGTATTCTTGTTTATTTATTCTATCATTATATATGCTAATTAAAGATTCTACAAGAAGAAGATACTCAACAATTTGTTCAAGCTCATCTGAATTAATACACAACGCCCCATAATTTTTCAAGTCAATAATATTTAGATATTCACCTTTATGCATTCCAATAATAAACTCATCTAATTCATTACACTTACTTATTACAAATGTCTGATTGGATTCTACTAATTCGTTTAATAAATCTTTTATGCTAAAAGTTGGCCTAACAAATTGCTTTTCAGCTCCTATTAGGAACGGAATTGTAAAACCACATTTTCCATTATCAATACAATGAGTATTTATTAGTCTATGCCATAACGGATTTGCTTCTTCCTTTTTTATTTTTTCTATTAAGTTTTAATAATGCTATTTATATAATAAATATTTCTGACAAGTAATATTTGAAATGCTGGTAGATCATTATGTAATCGTAATTCTTCTATCTACAATGAATGCTGCATCACAAATGAACCTTTCCTGTGTGATTTTATTTGTATTTATATCCAACATCAGTCACACTTGCTTTAGCTCCTCCACTAACTCCATAGTGTCCGCCTTTCCCTGTAGTTGTAATTAACAGAACAATATGATAACTATTTTTGCTAATACTCCTGCAATTTAACAAAAAAATGTGATTTATCAAACTTTTCTCTCTTTGTTATTTCAGGATGCAAAAGCACTGATTTTTCGATTTATATACAAATATTTATTCTTCAATAATAGCTATAATCACTTTATGAAGTAAAATAGATTTCTTTTTACAATTACAACCAATTAGTTGCAAATTCATTATTATGAAGTTTATTACGTTATCACCGAAACCTGATTGGATTGTGATTTTAGTTCCATAGAATTTCTCCAATATCCACCTCCTCCAGGAAGCATAAATAAAATCAGAAGACGGAGTATTGCAAGATCTACTAATAAACTTTCAACAAATTAATTAGTACTTTCTAAAATTATTTCACCTATGGTATCATATGGATATTTACCAAAATAATAATTTCTAGGAGCGCTGCCTTGTCTTCTTTCCACAGATTTAAGAGGTTCTCCTATGCAGTCAAGAAGGACATTCCGGAAGACTGTCATATCACTTTTGTTTACTAGGCAGACATCGACCTGCATTCTAATCGCCTTTGAACCATCTGAATAAGTTGCTTGGATATTATTGTTGTTAATCACAGGTTTTAACCAAATAATAACATTCGCATCATTGATATTTTTAGTGTGATATTTTTTTAAAGCAGGATGATTCTTAAAAATTTCAGTGTCATTTGTCTCATTTAATTGTAAGTTCTTTGCTGAGACAATTATAAATTTATTAATGCGATATTGATAATTCCTATATACTAGTTTATCAGTATTCATAGTATTAAAAAAATCAACTGTATTCTTTCCCCATATTTCAATCAAAGCAAGTTCCTTTGCGTTTCTCTTTTCTTTATTCTTTTGATTATTACATCTTGTGAATATAGGATTCAGAAGAAACAAAAGCACAATGGTGATTAATATTCCAAAAATTTTATTCATGGTGTTGAACTTTTTCTTATTATTTACTTTTAAAAACAATTTTGTAATTCCTAATACGTTGGTCTATTGTGTTTAGTTCACGTGTTGTTCTTTGTTTATTTCTTTGTTCTTTTTTATAATCTCGGAAAAATTACAAACAACTATAAAATATTTGCAATTACATATTAGATTCATTATGAAGACATTCTTTCTTAAGCAAATGTACAGCAAATTAATAGTGAAAAATCATGTGGAAGAACAAATTTTTTAATCATCATTACATCCTCAAATACAAAGAAGTATTTGGTCGTATTAATACTCTCACAATTTTAATAAAAAATTATGATTAATCAAACTCATTTCACATCTCTTTTCAGCAATATTTATAATAGTTGTGTATACTTTATAAATCACCTAATTATAAGGGATGGTGGGCATTTTATATTTGTCTCTAGGGCAAATAGACAAATTAATGCTTTATTTGTGTTGTATAGAATCTCGTGGAGCACTATGTAATATACGTATCCCTTGCTTTTCTTTCTTCTGATTTAATTCTGTTATTATACTAATGGGCAAATTTTGATCTGTATTGTTGGTTTTGTGTGACTTACTTTTTCTTTTTATACTTTTTTAGAAAAAGTATAAAAAAAACCTCGCTCCAGATAAAAACCTACTACAGGACATCAAAAAGCAAAACAAAAAATGTAGCGCTTAGGTCTTGTGTTTAGATAAAATAAAAAACGATCCCAAAAGATCGCTTTTTCGTGTTTATTGTTGAGAATAGCTATTTTATGTAGATATTTTCACTGTAAAACTATTGTCGTCAAAATACTCAATAGATTCTAATTTGATTTTATCTTTTCCGTATGTGTCTATTATGCACTGTTCACGGAGTAATGTCCTACTTATGGAAGGAGTGTCTTCCGATATAAATTCACCATAGATGATCTCTTCATTATAGTTGTTTGGGTGAGGCATTTTGATTCTCTTTTTAGTTTCTTTAATTCTCATAATATAAAAATATTAATTGATAGCAGCAGTATTGCTCACTATCACTGTATATCAATTTGTATACAAGAATAACTCTCTCAATAACAATGCCAAAATTGGGAAATAAATATTTGTAATATTAATATGACAAGTTGGCTAGAAGAAGCTTAGGGGACTAAGTTGTCACACCATAACGATAAAGCCATACTGGTAAGAGTTTACCACTAATGGAATCTTTAAAAGTCATGGGTTCTAAGAAGACTCGGTTATTATTAGTGATGAATGCCTCATCATATGGGATGTTTAGGTAAGCTTTTGTATTAGATTTACCTTGGAGATAAGCCATTGGTAGTTTGGCTGTATTTTCCCTACCCAGATTTTAGGCTGTTCATTTTCAATGACCGCATTCCAAATCCTAAAAAAGAATATCGCCCTCTTGTGCTTTATATTCTGTATCATCATAGGAACAAACTTAGAAACAGTAATATAGCTGACAATAAAAATATTGATGGTTTCATAGCTTCATTTAAATGTCCAAAAAGACTATCTCCTAAAAGGAAATAGCCTTTTTATAAAATCTATACCGATTTAATAGAAATTCACTTGTTCTTTAAAAGTACTATCTACTTTAGCCCCAAAATCTTTCAATCCGTATGTTCGGGCATTTTGCGACATACGTTGTAAAACGCCTAAAGCTGTTTGATGATCCTGATTAAGTAATTTCTTTAAATTGGGAGATAACGAATTGATATAGTTCAACTCGCTCAGATAATATTCATATAAAATCTCCATTACCTCATTTCCTTTTTCAATGGCACCCGCTTTATAATAGGCCTCGGCATAAGGCAACATATACATATCGTAATGTACTTTATGATGAGGGAAATATTTCTGATAAGTATCTAAAGCTTCTATAGCCTTTTCGTAATTCCCTTTCTGTACATATAATTCGGCCACTCTTTGAAGGTTTGTTTTTACAATACCCGATTCTCTGGAGCTTTCTCTGTCAATATGAACATCATCTCTTTCGAGGTTTCCATATTTGGCCTTATTCACCAATAAATCAAAAGCTTTATCGGCATTTACGCCACCCATACCTCTATAATAACCTTCGGCCTTATAAGGCAATAAACGGTATACATAACCTTCGAGGTGCATATACTCGCCAAGTCCTAATACCTTACTAACACTATTAGGATTGGCAAAATAAATAGGACGTTCCCAATTATTGGTAGCAATAAAATCGAGTAACATCAAATCGTTTTTATATAAGGCCGTACCACCAACGCTCCAGCTCATTTCCTTAGGAATTAGGTGCGCTTTATCCGCAGGTACAACACCCGACTCTACCAAATAGGCACTGTCGAGAGTCAGCTTCACATTACGGGTAGGCATATAATTCATTTGTGTTCCTCTTTGCGAGCCAAATTTTGTAGATTTATCATCACTCTTGATAAAATCGATAATCTGCCTAAGTTCGTAAGTACCTTCCACCTTAGGGTAAATAGGCACATAGCTGTTCACACCTTTATTATATTTCTCTTTAGGGATAGATAATGGCACTTTCTCGGAATCGTAAATTTTACGTTGTAGCTGGTGAATATACCATGGTCCTGAAGATAACATATAATTTACCACACGGATATCAGTACGCTTTCCTTCTACTTCCTGAGCATACCATAAGGGGAAAGTATCATTATCGCCATTTACAAAGAGGATGGCATTAGGTTCGCAGCTATCTAAATAGTTGAAAGCAAAATCGCGGGCCGACGTTTTTCCACTACGGTCATGATCATCCCAGCCTTCGCTGGCCAAAATGCCCGGCACGGCCACCATGGTTAATGCAAACACTCCTACAGTAGCTACTTTCATATTTACTTTTTTGCTCAGCCATTCTATCAAACCAAACACCCCAAGACCAATCCAAATAGCATAAGCATAATAGGAGCCGGCATAGGCATAATCTCGTTCACGAGGCTGATAAGGGGTAAAGTTGAGGTAAACAATAATAGCAATACCTGTCATTACAAACAAAAGGAAAACCACCCAGAAATCTTTAATATTCTTATTCAGATGATAGATAAAACCTATCAGTCCCAATAATAATGGCAAGAAATAAAACTTATTACGAGCAGGGTTCTCCGAGGCTATGGGCAATACATCCTGATTACCTAAGCGTGCCGAATCAATGAAATTGATACCGCTGATCCAGTTTCCATTTCGGATATTAGGCTGTGATTCAATATTATCTTGTCGTCCCACAAAATTCCACATGAAATAACGGAAATACATATGCCCCAACTGGTACTGAAAGAAGAAGCGTAAGTTATCGCTGAAAGCCGGTTTATAAACCACCTTCTCCTGACCATCGTTGCCCATAATACGTACAGGCGTTCCTTTGGATTTCTGATAACTCTTATAAACACTCTTATGACTGCTCTCTCTGCCACTCCACATACGAGGGAAAACCGATGATAATGCAGGATTATAAACAGGCTTCGATGAAGTATTTTTATCTGTGATAACATATTCACCCTTAGCATCGTCTTTTACATAAATAGGTGTTCCGTCTTCCCACTCTACTACATTGGCATTATAATACTGTCCGTAGCCCAAAGGCCAGGTTCCATACTGCTCACGTAGCAAATACGATAACATACCAATAGCATCACGAGGGTCGTTTTCGTTGATAGGAGGATTGGCATTGGCTCTGATCACTAACATAAAAAACGAAGAATATCCAATAATGATAAAGGTAACACCAATGATAGCAATATGCGCTATCTGATAACGTCTTTTATAGGTGAAACGCCAGGCCCAGCCTATCACGGCAACAATGATAGCAAAGAAAATAAAGGTACCGGAGTTAAATGGTAATCCAATGGTATTTACAAAGAAAAGCTCGAAACTACCAGCCATCTTCACCGTCATTGGGATGATGATATACATGATAAAAGAAAGGATGAGCAAACTTAATAAGCCTACTAAAACAAAGCCTTTAATATCTATTTTCTGATGTTTCTTAAAATATACCACATAAGTGATGGCCGGAATAGCCAATAAGTTAAGCAAGTGTACACCAATTGAAAGCCCCATCAGATAAGCAATGAGAATGAGCCATCGGTTGGCATAGGCCGTATCGGCCACTTCTTCCCATTTCAGGATGGCCCAAAACACCACGGCGGTGAATAAACTCGACATGGCATACACCTCCCCTTCTACAGCAGAGAACCAAAACGAATCGGTAAAAGTAAAAGCCAAAGCCCCAACAATACCACTGGCAAAAACAGCATAAGCCTTATTGTCTGTCATCTCTTTACCAACTAATTTCTTACCCAACATGGTAATCGTCCAGAAAAGAAATAAGATGGTAAAACTACTTGATAGAGCCGACATCAGGTTAATCATATAAGCCACATTAGCTGTATTGCCAAAAGCAAAAAGGCTAAAGAAACGACCTAATAATTGAAATAAAGGCGCTCCCGGAGGGTGTCCTACTTCGAGTTTATAGGCGGTTGAAATATATTCTCCACAATCCCACCAGCTTGTTGTTGGTTCCAGTGTTAAAACAAATACTAAAGTAGCAATGGCAAAAACACCCCAACCTATTATATTGTTTAACTTTTTGTAATTAAGTGTCATAGTTATTCTTTTATTCTATGTTTTTTTTCTTCTGAGCTATCACAAACAAATCGAGACAAGTGTCGTTGGCCGGATCAATAAAATAATCATCCATTTTCACATTGGCACTCACGCTATTATTCTGTTTATGTAGTTTCTTTCTGTTTAATCTGTTTAATATATCATAAGGTATTTGTAATACCCTACGTGGTAATTTATATTGAAGGTTTAAGACATCGAAACGTGTTATTTTCTGCACCGATGCTTTGTTAGCATTATAATATTCCATCACCACATCGTTACCAAACACCCCATTCATATCCACTTTATAAAACACCCTCTCAAGCATTTCTTTTAGTTCCTGATGGGTGTATTCTCTGATATGCCAAGGGTTTCGTGTTAAAGACATTTTAATATTGGGGGTGGTCAGAATCAGTTTCCCACCAGGTTTCAACACACGAAATATCTCGCGGCTAAAGAAATCATCATCCTGAATATGTTCTATCACCTGAAAACTCACCACATAATCGAAGCTGGCATCTTCTATTCCCACAAAAGGAGGCACGTTCATTTGCTTAAACCTGATCTTATCATAATCGGGCAAATCGGGGTCTACCACTGTTTTAAATTTGTCGATAGCCATATACCTTGTGGATTTTGGCGCTAATAACGACATGCCATAGCCCTCACCACAACCTATCTCTAACACCTTACCACTAATTATTTTAGCTGCTTGTGAATAAGCAATCATATGCCTCTGATGAAGCACATTATCGGTAATTAGTTGCGCAGAATGCCTTTCGGCAGTTTGAAATTTAGCCATGTATATTTAATCTATAAAAAACGTACAAATTTATAAAAATAAATCGCTTCTTTTCAAAGATTTTATTCTCATCATTCGGCTTAACGTATTTTAACATAGATTGATTGACTGTCAGACAAATAGCAATAAAGAATTAAAAAGCTATTTGTAAACTAATAAATACTCCAAAACGTTGTACATTCGGGTGTTCATGGTGATTTAAACGCCAAATAAAATCTATCCGCCCCACCTTAAAAATATTTTCGATACCTACACCGGCTTCGTAATATGGCTTAGTGAGCGAATAGGTATATGAAGGAAATACAGAAAAGCTCGCATTGGCATCGCTTAAATTACCAATAATACCTTTAGCGTGTATCACCTCACGCAAATTCAGTTTTCGGATCAAAGGCAGGTGATTGAATAATAAACCATCGAAATGATGGGTGTAAAAAATACTTACATACTCATCGTTGATAAACTCGTAATAGTTCATAAGGTTATAAGCGTACTGTTCTCCTATCAGGGTCTGGTTACCGGGTGCTATCTCCAGTAGCGGATAAGGAACCGTTCCCCATAACTTGCCGGTCTCTACCACATACTTACTCCGGCCTATTCCGCCTACATTAAACCAGTGCCTGATTTGGAATATCATTCTAAAATATTCATCCTTAGCCGCAAACAAACCGGGAATACCATAGGTCATATTCATTTCCAGAATAGGGAACTTTGTTCCCAGGCTAATTCTGTCGAAAGCACCTACAAAGTATTTCTCTCTATGGGCAAATCTTATCTTCATACTCACTTCCGAAGTTTTAATCGCATTGGCTTCGGCATATCTTTCTCCATCCCAGATTTCGAATTTCAAATTTCCTACCGGATACATCTTACGCTGATTAAAACTCAAAACCGTTTTAAATCCCGAAAACCATTCATGGTCGTAATACACTTTATAGCCTTCCACTAAGGACTGCTTATCGTTGGGAGTACGCCGTAAAATAGAAGTTAAGAAGTTATCATTTGAGAATTTCACATTTCGTTGTCCCAACTGCTCCAAATCGTATTTAAAGTCGACACCAATTTTCCGGTAGGGGTTCTTCTTTAAAAGGTAATACATACCGCCACCACCTTTAAGCTGCTCGTCACCAAAACCATAAGCCACGTAACCATGAAGCCTTAAATGCTCGGAGAACTTTTTATTTGTCCGCCCTCCTAATCTCACCCTTACCCCTTCGGTGGTATTATAACTCAAACCCTTAAAGACAGGTCCTACTTCGAACTTTCCCCAGTTTAAATAACCACCGGTAAACAAATATATAGCGTCGACATAGGTTTTAAAAAGAGGGATGTTCTGCACAGAATCTACCATCTCGTAAACTCCTTTTTCGTTTTTATTTAGAGGAACATCGCGATTAGCAGACCAAAAATCGGGTGTTTTATCTCTATCACCTTCGAGGACAATAATATTTGTAGGCTGAGAGAAGATGCTATCGGGAGGCTTTTGGTTAAACTTAAAATCGGAATAATGGCTGTTCCTTCGCGCAAAAAAACCGGGGGCACGCATAGAGTTTTCCACCACATTCAAATCTAAAACTATTTTATCTTTCGACAATACCCAGTGTGCGCCATCTACATAATCATATTCCAGTCCCATGGCAATATCATTGATAAAATTGATATTGGCATCAATGGCTACTTTCATTTCTACTTTAATAATGGCAAAAGTGGTATCGTGAACCCAAAGCTCCCCAACAAAAGACAATTCGTGCTTACGCAGGGGTTTAAACATCACATGATAGGCTGTTTTTTGTTTTAGGTTTACCGTATCAAGAATCACATATTTATAACTCGTGAGACCCGAATTGGCCAAAGGGCTGATGAAGTTCTTATCGAAAATAGAAATATAATTATCATAGATATTCACTTCCTGATATAAACCTCCTAAGTACTGGCTTAAGCTTTCGTTGTTAAAACCTGATATTTGCGATGCCATGATGATCTCTTTGGTACTTTTCGGCTTGGTTTTTTTATACACCCTGCTCACCGATTCGGAGATAAAGATGGGGAGATATGCTTTTCCGTTGATGGTAGAAGTGTCTACATACTGAAAAGCCACCTGAAACTTCTTCATCACCCTGCTTTTCCGGAACCTGTCGTTCACATTATTGGCATCTATTTCAATCTTATTATACAAACGGTAATCGAAAAACTCAAACTCCTCGGGATTGTTCTCATCTTTATGCTGAATCATCTTATTGAACAGGATAACAGCCGGATCGATCTCAGCAAACACTTCCACTTCGTTTAAATTAAACTCGGTAGGATTCAACCTAAATTCTACCTTTTGAAAAATCCCTCTGGTTATTTTAATAAAAGCATCGTGATACCCTAATGCCGAGGCCACCAAAGTATCCTTGGGAACATCTACTTCCAGGGAAAACTCCCCCTCGAAACCGGCAGATATACCTATGGTCGTATTTTTGAAAAAGATATTGGCAAATGGAACAGGCTGGCCTGAAGAAGCATCAATAACCACACCTTTGATTTTTGTCAGCTGAGCATAACCCGAGACAGAAATTAATGCCAATAAACAAACAATAAATATATGACGTATAGACAATTGCATCAGCCTTTAGTTATTGTTTATTACTTAAAGAAGGTTCATCAAAATAGTAGTTTTTTATCATAAGCTGTGTAAATATAGTACATTTTTATAATATCCCTTCTTTCAATATATCGTGCAAATGTATGACCCCCAAATATTCGCCATGATGTGCTACCAGGAGCTGAGTGATATTATTATTTCGCATGATATTAAGAGCATCGACTAATAAAGTATCTTTATCTATGGTCTTAGGGTTCGAACTCATGATATCTTTGGCACATAAGTCGCTGTAATTCCGGGTGTCTTGCAACATTCTACGAAGGTCACCATCGGTGATAAGCCCAATAATCTCGTTATTCTCCAGCACAGCAGTAGAACCCAATCGTTTTGATGAGATTTCCACAATCACTTCGGAGATAGGCATATCAGGTGTTACCTGTGGTTTTTCGTTATTCACAAAAATATCCGAAGCTCTTAGGTATAGTTTCTTTCCTAAAGCACCACCCGGATGGACTTTGGCAAAGTCGGCTATCCCAAAACCACGTAATTCCAACAGGCTCACCGCTAAAGCATCACCCATCACCAATTGCGCTGTAGTACTGGTAGTTGGGGCTAAATTATTGGGGCAGGCTTCTTTCTCGATACTTACATTCAGGGTGCGATCTGCCTGCTTGGCTAAAAACGAAGCCGTATTTCCTGTGATGGCTATAATTTTATTCCCTCTGAACTTTATCAGCGGAAGAAGCACTTTAATTTCCGGAGTGTCACCACTCTTACTTATGGTAAGTACAATATCATCTTTTAAAATAATCCCCAAATCGCCATGTATGGCATCTGCTGCATGCATAAAAATGGCCGGCGTTCCGGTAGAATTAAAGGTGGACACTATTTTTTGAGCAATATTGGCACTCTTGCCAATACCTGTAACTATCACACGCCCTTTAGATTGAAAGATCAGATTGACCGCTTCGGAAAAATCATCATTTAATAAATCAGCCAAATGATTAATCGCCTCAGCTTCCTGTTTAAAGACTTCCTTGGCTATGTCTTGTATTTTATTTGAGTTCATTTTAATTCCTTTGAGATTACAAATATAAATGAATTTGCCAGTAAAGACCGTTACAATTAGGTTTAAGTTGTATCGAGCGCACAATAAATATGGAAATATTTAGCTGTGAGTAGAATAATTTTCTACATTTGCTATTCAAACTAAATTAAGGACGATATGTAAGTTCACCACTTAATACATGTCCAAAACAATAAAATTATAAGATATGAAAAACAAAACATTGCTTTTTACTATGCTTATCTTCTTATTTAATATAAGTAGCTATGCTCAAGTAGAAGAAGCTGAAATGAATTTTACCAATAGCGTGTATCAGATTGGTACTGTCGCTGAAGAAAGTGGAGATATCAATATCAAATTTGAGTTCTCGAATACCGGTAGCAGTCTTTTGACGATTAGTGATGTGACGACCGAAAAAGGTATTGATATCTTAGATTGGCCAAAGAACTCTGTTAAACCCGGTGAAAAGGGAGTTATCGAAGTGGTTTTTCACCCAAAAGGAAATCCAAACAGAATTTACAAAAAGGTGAAAGTAATGTCGAATACCAGACGTAAAACTGAAATCTTAAGCATTGTAGGTAATGTAACACCTATCCCTGGCTCTGTTGCTGCGAGATATAGAAAAAGCTTTACTGACACCGATTTAAGACTTAAAACAACTTATATCAGTATTGGAAACATCACCAATAAACAAGAAAAAACAGAACGCTTAGAGATCATCAATGATGGTGATACAGATTTAGCATTGTCTTTTATCGACATCCCTAAATATATGACAGTCACAGCTGTTCCTGAAGTATTAAAGCCTCACGAAGAAGGTGAAATCCACATTACGTTTAATGCCAACCTCTGTAAAAAACCCGATGGAAGTCAGAAATGGGGTGCGCAAAACGATCGTTTTTATGTGATCCTTAACGACATTAATAATAAACGAAATTTTATTACTGTTAAAACTTCTATTACCGAAGATTTTAAAAACATGACAGAAGAAGAGCTTGCTAAAGCTCCCAAGATTGAGTTTAAAGAATTGGAATATGATTTTGGTACTATTAATCAAGGAGATGTCATAGAGCATGAATTCACCTTTAAAAACCTGGGCGAAAATGATCTGGAGATCAGGCATGTAAAGGCCACATGAGGCTGCACTGCCGTCAGTAATACTGACCACGCCATAAAAAAAGGAGAAAGCGGAT
>Ga0256827_10001084_pt1 | contig 17167 bp, 17 predicted proteins | sample CV84metaG_FD_185977 | JGI IMG/M metagenome (GOLD analysis project Ga0256827, IMG submission 185977) | Hydrothermal vent microbial communities from East Pacific Rise, Pacific Ocean - CV84 | ecosystem: Environmental > Aquatic > Marine > Hydrothermal vents | place: Pacific Ocean: East Pacific Rise... | reverse complement strand
TCAAGAGAAAATACAATCGTATTTAGCAATAAAATATGGTATTACTAAGTCAAGTGCTAATAAATCAGGAAGCTCTCAAGATGAAAGAGACTACTTTGCATCAGATGGTACGGTAATTTGGGATTATTCCGACGGAAGTAGTTATAATCACGATATTATTGGGTTAATGAGAGATGATAAGTCTGATTTTACACAAAAACAATCAATTACACCTGATGATTCAATAGCTATTTATATTTCTTCATTGGCTGCATCAAACTCAGCAAATGGTGGTAGTATTACAAATAATATTTCGAGTGTAATTATTGGTCATAATGATAGTATACTTCATGGAGATAAGAATCTCTCTAAACCCACAGGAGTATATAGTAGGTTTGGTAGAGTTTGGAAAGTTACAAATACTAATTTCTCTGATGACTTTTCATTAGAAGTTGAATGGGCAGAAAGAGGTTCTTTTGATATAAGTGATATTAGATTATTAGTTGATGATGATGATGATTTTTCTGATGCTACAATTTTAAGCTCTGCTGATGGTCTTACATTCTCTGTTGGTTCTATTATTGTTTCAGGAATAACTACTACTCATATTCCTATGAATAGTACACGATATATTACAATCGCTTCTGTTGATAGTGCGAATACTCCATTACCAATAGAACTAATAAAATTTACAGCAGAGCAAAAAGGAAACAGTGTGTTGCTGAATTGGACAACAGCTACTGAAACTAATAACGATTATTTCACTATTGAGAGAAGTAAAGATGGAAAAGAGTTTGAAACTATTGCTCTTGTTGATGGTGCAGGGAATAGTTCAATAACAAATAATTATGAGATAATAGATTATTTTCCAATTAATGGAATTAACTATTATAGATTAAAGCAAACAGATTATGATGGTAAATTCTCTTATTCTCAGTTAGTTTATGTAGAAATGGGATTTAGTAATAAAATAAAACTATCGCCAAATCCTACTGATGGTATTATTAAAATTGAGGGGGAAAGTGGTGAACTTTCTAATTATTCAGTTTCAAATATTATTGGTCAAAATGTAAGCTCACAAGTTAGCTTTATTGAGAATGCAGAGCATTTTATTGTTATAGATTTGTCAGCGCTACCTTCAGGGATGTATTTTATTAGAACTAAAACACAGATTATTAAGGTTTATAAAGATTAGTTTTTTTAATATAGTTATTATTAAAAGCATATATAAATAGTATTTAACTATTATTGATTTGCTATTGACTTTTGTGTTGAAATTAACTATATTTGTTTCTTTAATCTATCGTTTATCAATAGATTAGATTTCCTTTAAAAAAAATAATCTATTTAACAGTTCTGTTATGGTGAAAAAATATAAAAGTGAAAAGTTTATTAGTTTAGATTTTGAAGAGATAGATTCACGTGAGATTTTTGAAATCTCTAATTATGGACGTATTCTAAGTTATAGAACAAATAAGGAAGAAGGGAAGATTATTAAAGGTTCCTTTATATCAGGATACAATACAGTACAAGTATTATTGAAGAATGGAAAAATGAAATCATATTTTGTACATAAGTTAGTTGCAGAATTCTTTCTTGATAAACCAAATGAAGATCAAGAGTTTGTTACACATATTGATTATAATAAAAAGAATAATTACTATTTGAATTTAAAATGGGCAAATAGGGAGGAATTATCTGCGCATAGAAAATTAGACCCAGATTATAATAAAAAGAAAGTAAGAAATTCTAAACTAACAGAAGAGAATGTAAAAGCAATATGGCGTAGATTGAAGAAAATAGATAAGCCTTCTAGGCTTGATTTAGAGAAACTAGCTAAAAAAAATCATATTACTCTTACCCAAATTCGTAGAATATATAGTGGAGAAAACTGGTCACATCTGAAACCAATATAAGTGTAGTTTATATTTTCTCAAAATCAGTTTTTAACAGCCAACCTTCACTACCATTCGAAAGCTTGACCTTTTGCCAATCTTTAGATTCATCTAATAAACTAACCTTTGTACCTTGATGTAGAATAAATATAGTGCTACTATTTTCATCGGGAGCACTTTTAATATTAACAGTAGGAGTGAAGATTATTGAAGTATTATGCGTTGTTTTTAATTTATAACTATTAAAACCAATAATGCCGCTAGTAAAACTTAATAATATAAATATAATGGAGAAATAAAAACTTAACCTCTTAGTGTTAGGTTTGTTAGCAACGAAATAAATGATAATAAATAGCATTAATAAAGAGAAAACCCCAATATTGATATATGTCCATTCTTCTTCATTAAACATATAAACTATATTTTTCCACCAAGTTTTAAGGAAAAATTCCGGAACAGCTTCAATTCTGTCTGCAATATGAGTATTTGCTAATTCAAGATTATAGTTAATATCCTTGTTATTAGGATCTATTTTCTTTGCTTTTTCATAAAAGAGAATAGCTTTTGGTATTTCATCAATCTTATACCAAGCATTGCCTAGATTAAAATAAATACTTGATGACTCTATATTATTTCTTATTAAGGAATCATAAAGAGTGATGCTCTGCTCATACTCTCCTTTGTTGAAGTGGTCATTTGCTATCTCAAATAGTGTTTTTGCAGAATCAGCCAACATAATAAGAGGGATAAATAAAAGCACTACCGATAAACTAAATATTTTTTTCATAGCAGTCTTATTTTAGAGTTTTTTCAATTTTACTAATTATTTTCACAGACCTATCATATAGTTCAAGCATATCATGTTGATTTTTACTTGGAGCATATCTAGCATATTCGCATTGTTCAAGGATTTGAGTGATTTCTAATATGTCAGTATTATCAACCTTATTATCAATAAGTTTGGCTTTAATAATATCCATTGATAATTCGGATAGGTTTATATTAAACTTATCAGACAAATATCCCCATATAGCTTTTGATGTTTCTTCATAAAATTTTGATTCATCATTGTTATTTAAGAAATTTGATGCTATTTTAAGCCTTTTCTTTGCCATTTTTGTAGCTTTCTTAAGTCTCATTAGTGAAGTATTCCCTCTTTTCTTTTCTTGTTTCTTAAGATATATAATTAATAAAATACTAAATACAAGAATTGATAATAGCGATAGTATATGTTTTAATGAGTTGAAGCTATGAGAATCTACTTCTTTAGTATCTCCAATAGTAGTAGAAATATATCTAATATCCTTTCCTAAGTATTTTATTTCATCTCTATTTACTCCACTACTTGCAGCTCCATTAAAAACAATTCCTTCGCCTTTAGTAACATGAATTTTAAATTCAGGAGAAATACTACTTTCATAATGCTCTGTTTGTGGATTAAAATAGTAGAATCCAAATGCTGGGATAGTAAAATCACCTTCATTTCTTGGGATTATAAGATATTCGTATGTTTTGCTGCCACTTACACCATTGGTAGTTTTCTTGCTTTTCTTACTAACTTTAGGATCATAAACCTCAAAATCTGGAGGGAAGTTGATTTTTGGAGCTTCCAATAGTCCAATATTTCCACTTCCTTTAATTGTAATTTTTAGATTGAAAGCATCATTAGCTTTAAGTTCAGACTTGTCAATTTCAGCTTTCATATTAAATTTACCAACAACACCGGTGAATCCTTTGGGTTTGTTAGTTGGGAGTGCATTAACTGTTACCTTTACTTTCGGAGAATTTAGTTTTACCGTTTCATTTGCATAATACTGAATTACATTACCATACATCATTTGTTCAAAATGATCTCTTGCTTTTCTCTTTTTAATTATCTGAATTACAGCATCTAATTTGAAAGAGCCAATTACTAGTTTTCCACTTTTCTGTGGGAATAGAACAGATTTATTAAGAATTACTACATTATAACTCTGTCCATTGACAACCTCTTTTGTTAGTTTTAACTCTCCAATATCAATTCCTTCTTTCCAGAATCCAGTATAACTAGGCTCTTTAAAGTCTGTAATATTAGCAAGGCGCTCTTTCGAGTAAAGCTTTTGAGTAAGAATAATTGGTTCACCAATATATATATTCTTCTTGCTTACAAATGACTTAATAAATACTACTCCATCAGCCTTAAATTCTGCATTTTTAATGGTATTACTATTTGGGATTGATGTTGCATTTGGATTACTTACACTTTTAAGCACTTCAATACTAATTGGTGCAGATTTATACTCTTTGCCATTAACATTTACTTTAGCAATAGGAAGCTTTAATTTACCAAGTTTTATCGCTTTTACATAATAAGTATATGATTTCTTAGTAGTACTACTTGTTCTACCATTAATAATCTGCATACTAGTGGAGCTACTAGTACTTGGACCACCCAATAATTGAAAATCTTTAAAACTTGGTCCTGTAAAATCGGCATCTTGGTTTATACTATAAGTTAGTCTAAACTGTCCTCCTAATTCTACTTTTGCAGGAGCATCAACAGTGAACTGTACTTTCTGCGATTTTACTTCTCCCACAAATAGTAAAAGTAAAACTATTAACCAATATTTATTCTTATAATGCATAATTCTTTCAGTTTCAATTTGTTGATTACCAATCTTTTTCTACTTTAACAGCCTTAACTTTTACTTGTTTCTTCTGTAGTTTTTCTTTGGTATCCTTTTCTTTTTCAGCCATGGCTTTAAGAATTCGTTCAGTTTCTTTCTTACTCATTTTCTTCTCATCCTTCTTTTCTCCTTGTTGTTGCTGATTTTTCTTATCGCCTTTCTCTTCTTTATCTTGTTGTTGCTGCTGTTCTTTATCTTTATTCTCTTGATCTTTCTTTTCTTGTTGTTCTTGTTTTTCTTTGTCCTTGTCCTTTTTATCTTGATTTTTCTGGTCTTGATTTTGTTTATCTTGATTTTGCTTATCCTTTTTATTGTCTTTATCTTTATTATCCTTGTTCTTCTGATCTTTATTCTGTTGCTGTTGTTGTTTCTTAAGCTCCATAGCATAAGATAAGTTGTAACGAGTATCTTGGGCTTTAGGATTCAAACGTAGAGAGTTCTTATAGTCTTCAATTCCACCATCTATGTCTTTTTTCTCAGCCATTAATTTGCAATTTCCTAAATTATGATAAATCTGAGCTTTTATTTCATCATTTGGGGAGTTTGCAAGCAATTGTTCATATTCTATGGCTGCATCTTTATATCTCTTTTGTTTGAAAAGAGAATTAGCAAGATTATAATTTGCATTAAAATAGTTCTCTGATTCAGAAAGCGCCATTTGATACTTTTCTTCAGAAGTTTTATAATCTTCTTTTTCATAGGCTTCATTACCTTCTCTAGTAAGCTCTCTGGTTTTTCGATTATCTGTTTGAGCATTAGCATAATTAGTAATAATGCTCAATACAATAATGGTAAATATGTAAATGCTATTCTTTAACATGATTCAATATTATTTGTCTTTTTTAGTATTAAATAAATTCAACCTATTCTTCTTATCTCTTCTTTCTCGAATTAGAATTTCTAATAATAGGAAGAATAAACTAATTGCTGCAAATATTTGGAATCTACTTTCATAGTCCTTAAAAGTTTGAGTTTCTATTTCAGTCTTACTCATTTTATTAATTTCATCAAGTATGACTTTAAGCCCAGTTTTATTATTATTTGCTCTTACATACATTCCATCACCTTTGCTTGCAATTTCTTGTAGTAAACTTTCATTGAAGCGAGTAATTACAGTATGTCCTTCACGGTCTTTCTTAAACCCAATTTTTCTTCCACCACTATATTTAGGAATTGGAGCTCCTTTAATGGTTCCCATTCCAATAGTATAAATTTTAATACCTTCTTCTTTAGCTTTCTTAGCTTCTTCTAGAGCTCCTTCTTCGTGGTCTTCACCATCAGTTATTACAATAATTGCTTTGTTTCTTTCTGCATCTTTGTCATTTTCATAAGCATTTTTGAAGGTCTCTCTTCCCATTTCTATGGCAGCAGCAATACTTGTGCCTTGCGTACTTATAAAATCAGTGTTTACTGTAGAAAGAAACATCTTAGCAGCACTATAATCTGTAGTAATAGGTAGTTGAGTATATGCTTTTCCTGCAAATACAATTATGCCAATTCTATCTCCCTCTAGATTGTCAACTAGTTTGGAAATAGAGCGTTTTGCTCTGATTAGTCTATTTGGCTTTATATCTTCTGCCAACATAGAACTGGAGATATCCACTGCGATAATAATATCAATTCCTTTTCTTTGAACTTTTTCAAGTTTAGAGCCTATTTGTGGATTTGCAATACCTATAATTAGACTGCTAATTGCAATTAGAAAAAATACGAATTTCCAATTTTTAAGTTTATAACTAACATTAGGCATTAACCTTTCAACGAGGTCTATTTCTCCAAATATATTCCATTTCTTCTTCTGTGCTTTTAGAATAACTAGCCATATCACCAACAGAATAGGTATAGCTATTAAAGCATAAAGAAACTCAGGACTTTCAAATCTAAATATTTTCATTTCTGCTAAGGTTTAATTCTAAAAATACTTAATCTTAAAACTAATTCTAGTAATAAAAGAGCTAATGCTGCAATAGCGAAGGTCTTAAATTCCTCTGATTTATTTTGAAAGATATTAACATCAATTTTTGACTTCTCTAATTTATCGATTTCTTGATAAACAGTCTCAAGACTTTTATTTGAAGTTGCTCTAAAATATTTACCGTCAGTTTTTTCAGCTACTTCTTTTAGTATAGTTTCATCAATATTAACATCTACATCAATTATTTGTTCTCCAAAAGCAGTTTGAACAGGCATAGGAGCTTTTCCTTTAGTACCTACACCAATAGTATAAACTCTTATACCATAAGTTTTTGCAATCTCAGCTGCTGATACAGGGTCAATACTCCCGCTATTCTGGACTCCATCAGTTAAAAGAATAATTACTCTGCTAATTGCTTTACTATCTTTTATTCGATTAATTGCTGTTGCTAATCCATCTCCAATAGCGGTACCATCTTCTATCATTCCACTTTTAATTGGTTTGAATAGATTCTTAAGTACCACATGGTCAGTTGTTAGTGGACATTGAGTAAAAGCTTCACCACTAAAAATTACCAAACCAATTCTATCATTATCTCTATTATCAATGAATTCTTTTGCAACTTCTTTAGCGGCTTCAAGTCTATCTGGTTTCAAATCGCGAGCTCGCATACTACCTGAAACATCAATTGCCATTATAATATCAATACCAGTAACATTTACATGCCTTTGCTTACTGTGAATTTGTGGTCTTGCCATAACAATTATTAACAAAGAGAATGCAATTAACCTTATGGCAAAAGGTAGATGTCTTAATCTAGTTTTAATATTAGGCTTTAGATTTTCTGCCCATTCAAGACTAGGGATGCCTATTGCTGCATGTTGTTTTCTATTTTTAAAATAATAGTAAACTATTAATATTGGAATTAATGCTAATAGCAATAACCATAGTGGTTGAGCAAAGTCAAGTTTTTGAAAAAACATCATCATAATACAGCCTCCTTTTCTTCTTTAGGTTTATTATCAGATGTTTCTGGTTTTGGCATGGTTTCTTTTACAAAATTATATGCCCACTTTAATGCATTGCTATTATCATCGGCAAGAGGTTTAGTTTTTGCAAATTTCACAAAATCTGCTGTTCTCAATACCTCTGCTGTTGTTTCTTTAAGTTCGTTACTAATATCTTGTGATTTTAATTTCTCAATAATATCATCACTAACCATTTCCATTGCTCCAATATCCCATATACCATCCATATAAGTTCTTACAATGTCAGTTAGTGAAGAGTAGTATTCTTTGAACTCATTATTCTGCCACATCTTTTTGTTGCTTAGCTCGTCAAGACTTTTAAGAGCAGTAATATGTGGTGGAATAGGTGGCTTCTTAGGTAGAACAAATATTGGTTTATTATTTTTAATCCTTTTGTAAACATAAATACCAATAATTATAAGAATGATTACTCCAAGACCAATAATTATATAAATAATATAGTCTTGCCAGATCACAGGAACTTGAATAATTGGTTTAATATCAGTAATTCCTTTCTTCATATCAACTTTCAGTGCAAAAACTCCTAAAAATAATTCTGGTGTATTTGCACTACTAAATGTGGTGTCATTAAAAACATCATATTTAAAGCTAAGTGGAGGAATAGATATAAAACCAGTGTCAAAACTATTAATCAATAAGTTAGTTTTAATAGTTATTTTATTAGAATTGGGATTTATTACAGTATCAAAATCACTTATTTTAAGAATATCGAAATGCTCTCCCAATTTATTATCAGCTAATATTGGCCAATAAACCTTCTTACCTTTTGGTTGGGTCAATTCTAAATGTAGAGTTGTCTGGTCACCAATAAGCAAAATATTAGTGTCTAAACGAGCACTTACACTAACTTCTTGTGCTGCTATATTTAGTGATAGAAATACTGCTATTAATATGTTTATTATGTACTTCATTTGTCGATTTAATTAAAAGATATTCTTACTTTTAACTTTGTATTATTAATATGTTAATGAAAATAACGAATTATAATAATTTTCATTTAAAACCTGCTTTCTCTCATTTTAAAAAGTTTTAGCAAGGGCTTGATATAATCTTGGTCTGTAAATACATCTATGCTATCAGTTCCAGAGTGTCGAAAAGCCATAGTTGCATATTTATGTTGTTCGTTATACCAATGTGAATACGCTTTTCTAACATTAGCATCGCTTGTATCTATATATTTTTCTCTTAAAGTCTCATTATCTTTAACTTTAATTAGCCCCATATTAGGAAGCTCCATTTCTCTTTTATCATTTACCTTAATTGCTGCAATATCATGCTTCTTGTTTGCAATCTGCAATGCAGATTTGTAATTTTGGTAAGTGAAATCGGAGAGCACAAATACTGTAGATTGTTTTTTAATCACATTTGTTAAGTATCTTAAAGCTTCTTCAAGATTAGTTTCAGTTTCTTCTGCTTTAAAATCAATCAACTCTCTAATAATTCTAAGAATATGAGTACGACCTTTAGCAGGGGCAATAAATTTTTCCACTTTATTGCTAAAGAAAATTACCCCAACTTTATCGTTATTCTGAATTGCTGAAAAAGCAAGTACTGATGCTAATTCTGTTATTACTTCAGATTTAAAATGTTTAATAGTTCCAAATAAATTAGATGCACTAACATCAATTAGGAGCATAACAGTCATTTCTCGCTCTTCTTCAAATATCTTGATAAATGGCTGATTAAATCTTGCAGTTACATTCCAATCAATATTTCTAATGTCATCACCATATTGATATTCTCTAACTTCACTAAAAGCCATTCCTCTTCCTTTGAAGGCAGAATGATAGTGACCGGAGAATATCTGGTTTGACATTCTTCGTGTTTTTATCTCTATTTTTCTAACACGCTTTAATATTTCTGCGGTTTCCAAAGCTTAAGTGTTTTTTGTGATTAATAAATTAAACTATTGCAAGTATAGATTCTATAACTAATAAATATTAATTGAGATACTACTAATATAGTACCTATTCAAATTATAGGTCTAAGGAACCTCAACAGTATTAAGTATTTCACTAATAATATCTACGGTATTAATATTTTCAGCTTCAGCTTCGTAAGTTAGTCCAATACGATGGCGCATTACATCAGCGCATACAGCACGAACATCCTCAGGAATTACATAGCCTCTGCGTTTAATAAATGCATAAGCTTTGGCAGCTAAAGCCATATTGATACTAGCACGAGGAGAACCTCCAAAGTTTATATAATTCTTGAATTTCTCCAAGCCATATTTCTCAGGGTATCTACTTGCAAAAACAATGTCAGTAATATAGTTTTCTATTTTCTCATCGATGTATATTTTACGAACAACTTCTCTAGCTCTAATAATATCGTCTGTTTTAAGAATCTTTTGATTACTAGGCTTAATATTAGTAATCTGAGAACGTAGAATAGATTTCTCTTCTTCTTTACTTGGGTAATCAATTACAACCTTTAGCATAAATCTATCAACTTGAGCTTCTGGTAAAGGATATGTTCCTTCTTGCTCAATTGGATTTTGTGTTGCTAATACCAAAAATGGTTTTGGAAGAGGGAAAGTTGCACTTCCAATAGTAACTTGTCGTTCTTGCATAGCTTCCAATAAAGCACTTTGAACTTTAGCAGGGGCACGGTTTATCTCATCTGCTAATACGAAATTTGCAAATATTGGCCCTTTGCGAGTTTGAAATTCTTCTTTCTTTTGGCTATAAATAAGAGTACCTAAAAGGTCTGCAGGAAGTAAGTCTGGTGTAAATTGTATTCGGCTAAAATCAGCATCTACAACCTTTGCAAGAGATGTAATTGCAAGTGTTTTTGCTAAGCCAGGCACACCTTCTAATAGAATATGACCATCTGATAATAGGCCAATAAGGAGACTTTCAACCATATGCTTTTGTCCCACAACAACCTTACCCATTTCTATAGTGATAAGGTCTACAAAAGAGCTTTCCTTTTGAATTAAATCGTTAAGCTCTTTAATGTCCATTTCCATTTCCATGCTTCTTAAAATTTTATGTTCTTTAATTAATTTTGTTAATCAATATTCATATTTACATCATTTAAATGTATATATGTTTATTAAAAAATTCTAACGCAAATTTAGAAAAAGAGATAGAGTCTAGAATTGTGGTCGTGTTAAAAATAGTTAAGGTTTTTAAGCTTTATTTTGATATAAAATTTTTGTTCTTCATTGATAAAAAATAAAGATTTATAATAGAAACAAGTATTATATTCATTACTTTTACCTTTCATTTTTTTAGAAAAAATATTATGCAATTAAATATAGGTAAAAGTATATGTTTCTTTGATTTAGAGACAACAGGGATAAATATTGGAACAGATAGAATAGTTGAAATTGCTGTCATAAAAGTAATGCCAAATGGTGATGAAGAAACTTTGGAGCAGCGTATTAATCCAGAAATGCATATTCCTGAGTTTGTATCAGGAATACATGGTATATATGATGAGGATGTAAAGCTAATGCCTACATTTAAAGAGTTTGCATCGGAACTAGCTCAGTTTATTGGTAATTCTGATTTGGCAGGATATAATTCTAATCGTTTTGATGTTCCATTATTAGTAGAGGAATTCTTAAGAGCAGATTATGATTTTGATATGAAAAATCGTCGTATGCTTGATGTTCAGAATATTTTTATGAAGATGGAGCAGCGTACATTGAGTGCAGCTAGTAAGTTTTATTTGAATAAGAAAATTGAAAATGCTCATAGTGCTTTGGCAGATGTAACTGCTACTTATGAAGTATTAAAAGCTCAACTTGATAGGTATAATGGAGCTGAATTTGAAGATAGGGATGGAACTATTAGTAAGCCAGTTGTAAATGATATTAAAGCTTTATCTGAATTCTCAACTTTCAATAAGAATGCAGACCTTATGGGCCAAATCATTTTTAATGACGATAATGAAGAGGTTTTTAACTTTGGTAAATATAAAGGTAGATTAGTGAGTGAGGTATTCGATCGTGAACCTCAGTATTATAATTGGATGATGAAAGCTGATTTTCCACGTTATACTAAGAAAATATTAACTGCTATAAAAATGCGTTCTTTTAATTCTTAATTATTCAGATTGAAGGCTAAAAAGAAAGATAAACTGAAATTTTGGTTAATACTTACAATTGCTATTGTAGTTGCTGGAGTGCTTATTGGTTTTATCTTTAGACGACCGATTATTTATTATACTAAGCTAAGTTATCATTTTGTTTTTAGAAATGAGTCTCAGAATTTTAAAAATGAGAAGTTAAACTCAAATCTTGAGAGTATATTTATTCCCGATGGTAGTGTTTTTGGAATTGATATTTCTAGACATCAGGGTAAGATTGATTGGGATAAATTAAGTAATTATAAATTTGAATATCATAAAATCAATTTTGTATATATAAAGGCTACAGAATCTGATGATTGGAGTGATAAGAGCTTTGCTAGAAATTGGAGGGAAGCGGAAAAATATGGTATTATTAGAGGAGCATATCATTTTTTTGATCCAGGAGAGTCAGCAGACTTGCAAATGAAAAACTTCTTCAATAAGGTTAATTTGAAGAAAGGAGATTTGCCTCCAATGCTTGATGTAGAGCAGGAGAGTAGGATTTCCACGAAAGAATATAGAGATAAGGTTCTGAAATGTTTGCAACTGCTTGAACAGAATTACAAACTAAAACCTTTGCTGTATGTAAATAAGAACTTTTATGACTCATATTTCTCTACTGATAATTTTAAGGAATATCCATTATGGATATCAAGTTTAGTTAAAATGAAACCAACACAACAAGAATGGGTTTTATGGCAGTTTAGTCATACTGGAATTGTTCCTGGAATTAATGAATATGTTGATGTGAATGTATTTAATGGAAGTGAGGAAGATTTTAAAATATTGATTAAGAATTGATTTAGTTCTCAGTTCTCAGTCATCAGTCATCAGTCAACAGTCATCAGTCAACAGTCGGCAGTTTTATCAATATCTTAAATCAAATAAACGATTAACCAAATAATCAAATAATCAAATAACCAATTCAACAACCAACTATGAAAATAATATGTATTGGAAGAAATTATGTAAATCATGCTAAAGAGCTGAATAATGCAGTACCAACAATCCCAATTTGGTTTATGAAACCTGATACAGCAATAATTAATAGAAACAGACCATTTTTTCACCCTGGGTTTTCTGATGAGATTCATTTTGAAACGGAACTTGTTTATAAAATTAATAAGGTAGGTAAACATATTGAAGAAAAATTTGCACATACTTATTATGATGCTATTGGTATTGGCTTTGATTTCACTGCAAGGGATTTACAGTCGGAGTTTAAGGCCAAAGGTTTGCCTTGGGAACCAGCAAAGGCATTTGATGGTTCAGCACCTTTAAGTGAGTTTATTCCAAAAGAAGAATTTAAGGATTTGAGCAAGATTGAATTTTCCATGAAGAAAAATGGCGAGCTGACTCAAGTAGGGGATAGTTCTCATATGATATTTCCAATTGATAGAATAATATCTTATGTTTCTCAATTTGTAACACTTAAAATAGGAGATTTAATATATACTGGAACGCCTGCAGGTGTAGGTCCAATTGAAATAGGGGATACTTTAGAAGCTTTTATTGGTGATAAGTTAATGCTTACTACTCAAATTAAGTAATATTATCGGATGATTTTGTTGTTGTGAGAATGGTATTGAAAAATACTATTAATATTTTTTCTTATTGAAGAATTTTTGAACTTTTTGTTTGAAAGTGAATTCGTCTTTATGGACTTTTAAGGACATAAATCCATCAATTCCTGTAAATTCAGCTTCTTCAATTCTAAAAAGATTAATATGCTTACGTAATGGACCTGTTTTAAGATACTCAACATAGCTGTTTAAATTATCTTCATCTCCTTCTGCTTCAAGGTCAACATGAACGGAGTCTCCATTTTTGTAAACAGCATGAATATCAAACTTGTACGCTCCTGTTTGAGAGTAGAAATTAAAATCTATATTGTTTAGTTCACCTTCTATATAAATATTTAGATGTTTTTTCATCTATGATTTATTAAATAACACGACTAATTTTATACTTGCATAGTCGCAATTGCAAATATAATAAAATTACGTTAAGAATTACCTAATGTTACAATATATTGTAAGTGTAATAAGTAGTATTTATTCTTAAGTGATTGATATTATTTCTTTTGATAAATAGTATCCCATAAAAGCAGCAAGAATACCAAATATGTTTGTAGCAAATATATATAAAAGAGCGGTACGAATACCATCTGTTTTAAAAAGATTTAAGGCTTCTAAAGAAAATGATGAAAATGTAGTAAAACCTCCAAGTATTCCAACAACTAAAAATAGCTTAAGATTATAGTTAGAAAAATTGTTTTCAAAATATGCCCAAAGTATTCCAATAAGGAGTGATCCAATAATATTAACTGAAAATGTTCCCCATAGAAATATCCTCCCTAAGACTCTAGGAATAAGAGCTGATAAAAAGAATCGTAAACTACTTCCAATTGCACCTCCTAGTGCTACAAATAATATCTTATTCATAATTAGTAGTTTAGTGCGTATATTGTTGTTTGACCAGGCTCAGTATATAATGAATCTTCAAAAACATGCTGACCTCCATTTTTAATAACTGTCCATTCAAGATAGATCCAATCATTACTTTGAACTTTACATGTATGAGATTCATTATATTCGGCACCAATACCAGTATTTATTTCATTGCTACAACATTGATTTCCTGTTACTTCAATATTTTTAAAATGATATACTATTTTGTCATTATTATCATGAGGAGTAGTATTCTTTACTTTTAACTCAATCCATGATTCAGCAATCATTGTGAAGTTCTTTTTAAAGCTAGAAGACGCTTGTAATTCGTCCACTGTTACCGTTTCTTCATAATCAAAGTAAGTTTCTTTACTTATTTTAAATCTATAATCTGATATTTGTGCTTCATAAAATTCCATTGAATAATTTCCATTATCGTCAGTATAAGCATCTTTTAGATTAACAAAACTAGGGTTGTAAACTCCATCTTTAATCATTTTTGCTTCAAGAGAAACCTTTACTCCATTTATATTTTTACCAGTTTGCTTATTACTAACATTACCTGAAATTGAATATACTTTTGTTTCTTTCTTACAATTACTAAAAAATAGCACTGTAGTTACTAGTAGAAAAAACGAATATCTTATCATAAGTATTTATTTAATTTGCAAAGGTAGTATTTTACTTAAAACCTGAGTGTTAAAATATTTGGTTTAATAGTCTAAGAATTCTTAGATCATGAATAAAAAGAATTAATACAATAATAGGAAATCCATAAAGGTTATAGTTTACCACAAAAAGTAAGAAGTAAATATTTGCGTATTGAAAGAAAAGACTTATAAAAGGTATTAGTAGCAGTATAATAATTAAGGGAAATGTACTTTGAATACTTGTGCTGTCAATAATAGATGTGATTTTGTCTGAGGGTTTAATAAAATTGATTCTAATTATTTCTTGAAATAAAGCTGTTTGTATTATCTCAATTCTAACTCTATTACTCCTTATTTTATTGAAGTTTCTTTTGTCAATATGGAATGTTTGATTGTTAATTTTAAAGAAATATTCTTGGCTATAGGTGTCAATTTGTTTCTCAAACTCTAATTGCTTTATGCTTACTGTTTTTGTTTTATGTGGAAGGTAATAATCAAGAATAAAAAGAAGACTTAATGCAAGACCAATTACTGCCATTATTTTAGTAATTCTTCTCTTTATTCCAGTTTGATATTCATTTAAGGCATTAGAAAAAACCTTCTTTTCGGTTTCTTCAAATTTCCTTTTAGCATATTCGTATCTTTCTTGGCGAGTGAATTTAGGCGTACCATTATTTTCTCTAAACTTATGGTGGCTAGAGCGGAATTTATTTCCTTTAAAAGCACTACTGCTTTTGCTAGTTTTTCTTCTTTTTTTATAGTCTTGAAGAAACTCATAAGCTTCTACTATACTAATAAATATATCCTGACTATTGATATCATTATTCTTGTCGGGATGATATTTTAATGCTTGTTTACGAAAAGCTTTTTTAAGGCTTAAAGGGTCGGAAACAGATTCTATATTTAATATTTTAAGAGCTTCTTCTCGGGTCACTATTTGTATAATAGAAATATGGTGTTTTGTTTTTGAATATCAACTTTTTGCTTCTTCCAATCGCTAATGTTTTTGGTTTTTATCCACTCCTTGGGTCCGCTTATGTCTTTTGCTATACAGAGCCTTGTTTGTGGGGAAGCATTTTTTATTAGAAATTCAAATAATTTCTGATTTCTATATGGAGCTTCAATAAACATTTGAGTTTGGTTATTGGAGAAAATATTTCTTTCTAACTGTTTCAGTGCTTTTAATTTTTGACCATTATCAATGGGAAGATAGCCCACGAAAGCAAAGTTTTGCCCATTGAAACCCGAAGCCATTAGCGCCATAAATAGGGAAGAAGGGCCAACTAGAGGAATGGTTTCAATATTCTGATTCTGTGCTAGTTCTACAACAATATTTCCAGGGTCGGCAATGCAAGGCAAACCTGATTCGCTAATTATAGCCATATCATAGCCATTCTGTAAAGGAATTATAAACTTTGGGATATCGGTATCCAATGAATGTTTATTCAGTTCGTAAAATTCAACTTCATCAAAATCTACATCAAAGCCAATCTTCCGTAGATATCGTCTGGCGGTTCTTATATTCTCAACTATAAAATGGCGAATGGGGAGAGTCGTTTCTTTTACTCCAACAGGAATTACATTTTTCCAATCGCCATCGCTAATAGTATTTGGTAGTAGGTATAATCTTCCTTTTGCCATAATTATTTTTGAATTTTAATTTGTTGTAGTTCATTTATTTCTTGCTCCAAGCCTATACTTGCTTTGCCATCTATTATGAGAGAGTGTATTTGTTGGATAGTGAAAAATCTCACTTCTTCCACTTCTTTTAAATTTGCATTGGGAAATTCATTCTGCAAACCTATAAAAACAAACATTAAAGCGGTAGAAGTTTTGGCTTTAAAAAGTCTTTTGTGCAAGAGTTGAAATTCAGTTATTTCAATATTCAGTTCTTCTTTACTTTCACGTTTTACGGCATCTTCTATTTTCTCGCCAAATTTAATATGTCCGGCAACTGCTGCATCCCATTTTCCGGGTTCTATATCACTTTTTAGACTTCTTCTTTGCAGCAGAATTTGTTTTTCTTTATTGAATAAATGCAAGCGAATTATAGGATAAATTAGGCTGGGATTTCGATGGCATTCTTCTCTACTTGCTTTTCCTATTATTTCTCCGTCTTCATTTACTACAGGGAGAAATTCTGTGTTTTTGTTTTTTAAGAATTTTATTAAAAACTCAATGCCAAAATACCCAAAAATGAGTATATAAAACAGGCCGGTACTAATAAAAGCCCAAGCTTCGGTACTCATATAAAAAGCAGAATATATAGTGAGTGTAATATGTAGCAAGAGAATGATAAGCATATTGCGAATACTTTTTTGCATTAGTTTGTTTTGCTCTTCATTTATCTCCATGTCGGGCATATATCTCTCCGACATTTTGAGCATAATATTATGCTTTGAGAAAAGAGAAAAAGCAAGAACGGCAGCCAATATTCCTTCTATTATTACAGGTTTGAGTTTAAAGAAAATATCATTTTC
>Ga0256827_10001081_pt1 | contig 17183 bp, 16 predicted proteins | sample CV84metaG_FD_185977 | JGI IMG/M metagenome (GOLD analysis project Ga0256827, IMG submission 185977) | Hydrothermal vent microbial communities from East Pacific Rise, Pacific Ocean - CV84 | ecosystem: Environmental > Aquatic > Marine > Hydrothermal vents | place: Pacific Ocean: East Pacific Rise... | reverse complement strand
TATTTATCCTAAATCTTTTTAAACTTTAGTTTAAATAATGTATGACCATTATTTGACTCTACATCTAAGTAAGAGTCTGGTATAGATATTATTAATTTTTTAGACATATATAGACCTATACCAGTACCCTTACCATCATCTTTAGTAGTAAAATATGGATCAAATACTCTATCTATAATATTTTTATCAATTCCTCCTGCATTATCTTCAACAATTAATACTATTTGATTATTATCTTGTTTTGTATAAATTTTTATTAGTTTTTTATCAATTTTATTCTCTTCAAATGCATCTCTAGAATTTAAAATAATATTTAAAATAGTATGCTTTATATGTGCATGGTTGTGATATACTTTTAACTCTTTATCTATATTTATATCTAACTCAATACCAATACTTTGAAACTGTGCATAAATAATTTTTTTGACTTCATCTACTGATTTATATAATAAAACATCTTCAGAAGTACTACTTTTATTAAAATTCATAAAATCATTAATAATCTGAGACATTGATTGTGTTGTTTCTATAATAGTATCACAGCTACTCTCTATCTCTTTAGAATCTAATGTTCCAAAACTATTTTTTAAAGATAAATTTGAAGATGTTACAGATATAACACAAAGTGGTTGTCTCCATTGATGTGCAATCATATTTAACATTTCACCCATTTGTGCTAACTTAGATTGTTGAAATAAGATACACTCTTGTTCTTTATTTTTAGCTACCTCCTCATTTACTCTATCTTCTAAATATTTTTGATAATGAGCTAACTCTAAATCAGATTTTATTTTTTCTAAAATCATATCTAATTTATATTTTAATTGTGTATAATCAATTGGTTTTGTTATATAGGCATTAATATTTAACTCTATTGTCTCCATCATATAATCAATTTTATCATTATGTGCTGTAGTAAATATTATAGCTTGTTTAGAATCTATCTGCTTTATATTTTTTGCCATTTCAAAACCAGACATTATAGGCATTTTAATATCTGACAATACTATATCAGGTTTATATTTTTTATACATATCTAAACCATCTTGTCCATTAACAGCAATATATAACTTATTGGTATATCTGTTAAGAAATCTACTCAACTCTTCTCTTATACTCTCTTCATCTTCTACATATAAAATTGTTGGTTTATAATTACTTACATTAGGTAGCATCTATTTATCCTTTTAATGTTTAATCTTAGTAAAATATTATAGAAAGGAAATTATTTTAGAATGGTTTATAGATTAAGATTAATAATGTAATTACTATTTTCATAGTAATTACTTAAGATATTAAAAAGTTCTAATATCTATATGCATTTTTGTTACTATCTCTTATAGCAGCATCTCTTGAAGCATCATCTATAGACTTTATAAGTTGTTTCTCTTCAGATCTACACTCCTTATATCCATCATTCCAACCCTCTCTATATTTATGATTATTATCATAACGATTTACATTTTTCTTAAATGAATCAAACATTGATCCACCTGCTTTTTTACCACTATCACATCCATCACCATAACCTTGTGAATAGTCTGCTCCATAACCTTGTGCTTTCATGTTTTCAGCTGTACTAGCACATCCTGTAAATCCTAATGCTAGAGTAACAGCTACTGTAGCTTTAACTAATGTTTTCATTTTCATTCTTATTCCTTATTTTAAATTGTAAAGTATTATAGTCTATAAAAGATAAAATTCTTATTGTTTAGCTATTTAATTCTATTGTAAATTTTGCACCATGGCATAGTTGACCATCTTTAGATTTAAAATCAATATTTTTTACACTTAAAATACCATTCATATTTTTTTCAATAATCATTTTAGACATATACAAACCCATACCAGTACCTTTTCCTTGCTCTTTTGTAGTAAAGTATGGTTCAAATACTCTATCTAGTATGTTTTTAGGTATACCCCCTGCATTATCTTCTATTGTGACACTATTATCTTTTACAAAAATATTTATAGTTGGTTTTTCTATTTTTTTCTCCATAAATATATCTTTAGCATTATTAATTATATTCATAATAACTTGTTGATACTCACTTTGTAATCCGTAGTAACTAACCTCATTTCCATATATTTTTAACTCTATATGATTTTGCTCAATTTGAGATGATAACATAGCAACTACAGACTCTATTGACTCTTTTAAATAAAAATTATTTTTCTCTTTATCTACTCTAAAAAAGTTTCTAAAATCATCTATAGTATGAGACATAAATTTTATGGTTTTTTTATTTTTTTCTATAAACTCTTTAACAAATTTTTCATCTTTTAAGTAACCATCTTCATAATCAAATTGTAAATTTTGAATACTAGTCATAATAGTATTTAATGGCTGCCTCCATTGATGAGCAATAGCACCTATCATCTCTCCCATTTGTGCCATTTTTGTCTGTTGTTCTAATAACTCTTTTTGTTTTAAAGTTATATTTACTTCATGTTTTATTCTATCTTCTAAGGTACAATTTAGCTTTAATATCTCTTGTTTTAGTTTATTTTGTTTTATATAGAAGTAACTAACTATAGAGATGATAATTAAAAATATAAAAATAGCATAGTAGAGCATTGTATAATCAATAATAGTCTCTTTTTCATGGCGTTGTACCCATTTTGCAAATATCTCCTCTTTAGTATTTGCCTCTATAGAGAGAATTATTTTTTCTAAAATTTCATTTAATATAGGTTCATCATTACGGCTACCAATTCTATATTTAAGACTCATATCAACTCTACCAGATACCTTAAGACTACTTAAATACTCTTTTTGTATTTTATAGTCTATTGTTGCTAAATTATCTACAAAAGCAAAGATCTCTCCACTTTCAACTTTTTTTAAACCATCATCTATAGACTCTACATTAACTATATTAATAGTTGGATATTTACTTTTTAATATATTTGCAATAGAGTACCCTTTAACAATACCAATTTTTACATCTAACAATGCCTCTATACTATCAATATATGGAGTATGATTTTTAGTAGCAATAACCATAGGAATATTTAAATATGGTGAAGTAAAATTCATATATTTTTTTCTATCTTCAATAATTGGAACCATTGATAAAATATCACACTCTCTATGTTTTGCTCTACTCTCTGATTCACTCCAACTTTTAGTTATAATTAACTTTATTGGTATTCCTATATGTTTTTCTATAATTTTCATATAATCAGAAGTAAGCCCTATATGTTTACCATTTACTATTTTTTCAAAAGGCATCCAATTAGGATCAATACACATTTTAATACTTTTTTTAACTTTTAAGTACTCTTTTTGACTTTTATTAAATTCTATTTTTTCATGAGCTATATTGGCATAAGTAGTTTGAAAAAATAGTATTAAACCAAATAATATATAATTAATTTTAAAATTCAACTCTATTTCTACCATTTTTTTTAGCCATATATAGTGCATCATCTGCTCTTTTTATAAAGCTCTCTTTTGTATCATACTCTTTAAATTCAGATATACCAAAACTACAAGTTAATTGTAAATTATTATAAAATTTATATTGTTCAATTAATTTTCTAAACTTATTAGCTACTATTTTAGCTCCATCTAATGATGTATTTGGAAGTAAAATCATAAACTCTTCACCACCCCATCTACCAAATATATCTATCTCTCTTTTATTTTTAACTATAAATTCAGATAAACCCAAAAGAATTTGATCTCCAACTAAATGCCCATAAGTATCATTGAAATTTTTAAAACTATCAATATCTAAAATTATTAAAGAAAAATTTGTATTTTCTCTCCTCTTCTTAGCAATCTCTATGGTAAATTGTCTATCGATATAGAAACGATTAGGTACTTGTGTAAGAGCATCAATATATACATTCTCTTTTAAAGAGTTTTTTTCTCTATTTAAATTTGTTATCTCTGTGAGTATAAATACACTATGAGCTGTCTCCTTTACTTCATTAAAAGTAATTACAAATACTCTTAAACTATCTTTAGAATCTTTAAGTGTAATAACTCTTCGTTTTTCATCTTTAGTCTGTTTTAAGTCATCTAGCCAGTATCTATCTTCTTTAGGATAAAAACAACCACTATTTTTTATAAAAAGATTACCTATATCTTTATATATATTATTAAACTCTTCAAAACTCTGAATATTAAAAAACTCCAAAAATTTATCATTTGCAAATATTACTTCTCTAATTTCATCTAAAACAAACAATAAATTATTTTGAAATCTTGTTACTTCACTACATAGTATTTCTTGTTCTTTCAAACTATTTGCTATATTGATTTGCTCTATTATATTATCTATTTTATTTTTTAATAGGTCATACTCTATTGGCTTTAGTATATATCCATCAACTTGCATATCTATTGCTTCCATAAAATAAAGACTATCACTATGTGCAGTTGTAAATATTATATGCTGTTTAGTATTGATATTTTTTATCTCTTTACACATCTCTATACCATTCATACTTGGCATTTTTATATCTGAAATAACAATGTCTGGATTATATCTCTTATAAAATTCTAATCCCTCTTTCCCATTTGATGCTACAAAAAGTTTACTACATAAACGGTCTAATGGTCTCTTTGTATTTTCTCTTATTTGATCTTCATCTTCAACATAAAGTATAGTAATATTTTTCTTCACTAATTAGCCTAAAAGTAATTTTTCTATATCTCTTACACTCTCATTTGAGTCTATATCTTCTCTTATTTCATCTATCTGCTCTGCTCTACTATGATCACCCATTTGATATAGTAAACCTTTTATCGCATGTAGTACACTACTTAACTCATTTTTATCTATTGGGTTACTATTTAATTGTACTTTTAATTTATCTAAATTAATAATTAAATCTTTTTTAGCTTGCTTAACTAACTTTAACACATCTTCCTCTTCAAATCCAAATGCACTTAAACTCTCATAAGCAATTTTTTCTACATCATCTAATAACTTTTTCATCTATCTACCTCTTTAATAAGCTTATATAATTTTTCTATATTTAATGGTTTTGTAAGTATACCATCAAAACCTGTCTCTTCAACTCTTTGGTGTGTCTCTTTATAGGCATCTGCTGTTAAAGCATAAGTAACAGGTAACTCTTTTATATTTTTCAATTTTTCATACAGCATAAATCCATCAATATCAGGCATTTTTAAATCTAATAAAAGTAAATTATACTGCTCTTTTTTAAAATATTCTAAAGCATCTTTTGCACATAGTGCTAAATCAAGTTTTACTTTAGGATACTCTTTTTTTATAAAGAGTTTAAGTAACTCCAAATTAGTAGCAATATCATCAACAGCCAATACTCTTATACTATTTTGGTTACTCTTTTTTAATGTATCATTTTTTCTTTTTTCATTAGCTATATCTATGTAGTAAGAGACTGGAATTTCATATTTAGTAACCATGTTAAAATAGTTTAACTTATTATTTAGAGTTCTCTCTGCAATAAAAGTACTGCTATCATAACCTTTAAAATGTTTAATATAACCTATTAATTCATTATAAGCAAAATAGTCACTATTATCTGTTACAATAGTAACTATATCAGGATAGTTCTCTCTATCTTCTCGTTTAGCAAATAAATTATTTGAAAAATTTCTACCATTACTATAACAACTAACTTCTGCTCCTAACTGTTTTAAAGTATCTACTTTTATTTTTACTGCATCATCACTACTTTTAGTTTGATACTCTTGTAATAAAAATATATTTAAATTATCAAGAGGTTTTTTACTACAATAATTTTTTTTCAATCTTATTTGAAAAGAAAATATACTACCCTCACCAATAGTACTCTCTAACTCTATCTTACCACCCATATTTTGTGCTAATTGACTAGACAAATATAAACCTAAACCAACACCCTCTTCTGTATTATTATATCTTTTATATGGATCAAAAATACTATTTTGCTGATCTTTTGATATACCTAATCCACTATCTTTAACATCAAAATATAGTACTTCATATTTACTATTGTCTTTTAAGGTTTTTAAAGATATATGCACAAAACCTTTAGGAGTATATTTTATGGCATTACTTAATAAGTTTACTACTATTTCATAAATTCTATGTCTATCACCATAATATGCAGAAGATAACATAGGTATATCATAACTAAGTTCCAATCCTTTACTTTTAGCCTTTTCAGATACATCACTAATAGCTTGCAACATCATTTCATCTACCCAAAATGGTTCTATTTCAATCTCCATTTGTCCAGAGTTAAGTTTAGATATAGATAAAACATCATTTACTAGAGCTGTAAGTGTTTTTGTAGACTGCTGTATTTTTTTTAAATAATCTTTGGAATCTTTATCTAAAAATTTATTCTCTTCTATTATTTTTCCATATCCATCTATTGCACTTAGTGCTGTTCTCATTTCATGAGAAATATTTGCTATCATCAGTTGATTTGTATGTAAAACTTTCTCTTGATGCTTAGATAGATGTCGTAAAACTTTATGTATAACCTCATTTCTATCTTTTCTTTTTGTCATCTCTATACATTTTTTCAAAAAAACATTATCATAAAAATCTAAAAAAAGTATATCTAAAAATTGACTAGAGTCATTATCTCTATTTAATTTAGCAATCTCTCTATAAATAGTATGAAATACTTTAAATAATAATTTAACATATTGAGGATTATTATTTTCAAAAATTATATATCTAAACTCTAAAAATAATCGTTCATCATCTGCATCTATAAGCCTATGTTCTAATAAATTTAAAAATTTTTTACTCTCTTCTATATCTCTACTTACTTTATTGAATAGAGTTAATATATCTGATTTTATTCTATCATTTAAAATAATCATACTCTACTCAATTTCAAATAATGATACAAAAGTAAATGTATGATTTTGTAGTTGAGAGTAAGTTTTATTTATTGATGGTGCAATTTCACCATATACATGACAACCTACAAATTTACTTTTTACTTTTTTAGATAACAACATTAATTTCATATGTTCATGATCTCCATAAAATCTCTTAACACCAATACAAGCAAAGAGAAAAAGTAAACCTTTAAAAGATCTATCTTCCAATTTTTTAAGTTTTAACTTTTCATCTTCAGTAGATATTGAAATGGCTAATTTTAATGCACTATGCTCATCGGTAATTTCCCTATATAGGGTTATACTCTTATCTTTTCTATTTATTTTACATATTGATGAGAGTAAACTATATTCATCTACATTTTCATTTTTACCAATTAAAAAAAATGGATGGGAAAAAGACTCTATTTCATCTTGTTCAATTTTACCTATTATCTCTTCAATAACATCAAGAGCTAATCTATTTTCAAGCTCATATATTGTGTATTTATCAGCTTTTGTTATCTCTAATCTTAAACCAATAGGTTCAAATGTATGTAAACTAATTCCATTCATACCATATTTACTACTATCTATATGGCAAATTATACCTCCCTTTTCTAAAAACTCTCCATTATAAAAGAGTGATGGTAGTTCATTCTTATTAGGTGGTCCAGAGAGTACACCATAAACATTTCCACTATCTCCCAGTTTACTTTCAATATTTTGAATTTTATTTTCAATATGAGTATATGGCAAAGAAAAAAATATTGCATTTGCAGAGTTAAAAGGATTACTATTAGACTCTAAGTTCATATTTACTTTACTAATACTATAAAACTTATCTATAAGATCTAAAAATACAAAAATACAGTTATGCTTTTGAGTATCTATGTATGGCAGTGTGTGAAAAATGTTTGTCTCTGAACTAGCACCCATAACATTAATGTTTGGAAAGCATTTTATAATATGATTATAACACTCTAAAAAAACATCTTTATAACCATTAACATAGAAAGCTATTGCAAGCGTTGGAACAAAATCTAATTGACACATAGAGTCTTTATCAAAATTAGAAACTATTTTGTACTTCATGATTTTTCCCTTATTTAAATATTTATACTATTATATCTATATCATATTAAAAGTTTAAAAGTTAATATCTATTTTTTATGTTATTATTATATAAACTAAATTTTAAGGTTTCCTAGAATGAGTATTGAAAATTTTTATAAACTTATTATTGCAGATGATCAAGGAATTATTCGAGAAAGTGTTAAATTCCTCATAAAACCACAAAAACATATTAAAGTAGAAGATGAAGCTCATTCATATAGCAAGCTCTCTTCTCTATTAAAGGAGAAAGAGTATGACTTGCTTATACTGGACTTAAATCTTGGAGATAAAGATGGTATTCACTCAGTAAGAGAGATAAGCAAGGAATATGAAGATTTACCTATACTAGTTTTAAGCATGTACCCTGAGGAACCTTATGCTTTACAATCTATTAGATCTGGTGCATTTGGATACTTAAATAAAAGAACTTTACAAAAAGACTTACTTAATGCTATAAATACTATTTTAAAAGGAGATATATATATTCATCCATCATATATCTCCAATCTACCCTCTTCATAGTTATTACCTAATACTTGTTTTGGGATTATTTTGCTAAAATTATATTTATGAAACTAGGAACAGATATAGTTCAAATTGAACGCATAAAAAAAGCTATAGAGAAACAGGGTCAAAGATTTAAAGAACGCTATTTATCTCAAAGTGAAATTGAGATGGCAAAAAAGATAGATAGTCTTGCTGGACTTTGGGCAGCAAAAGAAGCTGTAGCGAAAGCTTTAGGTTGTGGCATAGGTAAAGAGTTGTCTTTTCATGATATTATAATATCTAAAAATCAAAAAGGCTCTCCCTACTTTACTTTAAGCAAAAAAGCCCAATCTATACATAAAGTTAAAGAGAGTTCACTATCTATTAGCCATGATGGTGGTTTTGCCATTGCCATAGTAGCCATAGAATTTATAAATTAAAAGGTATAAAATGAAAAAAACAACACTAATAGTAACTACTATACTCATATTTACAGCTTGTAGTAATCAAGAACAAATTAGATATATTAATAAACAAATGAGTGATATTAATAAAACCAAAAACACAAAAAACCATATATTACCAAAACCTCCAAAAAAACATATTAAATTAAAAAAAGTAGAAGATGAAAACTTCTCATCAGACTATATGTATCCAAATACTAATAATTCTAAACCTAAAAAAAATCTTACTAAAAATCTTGAAATAAATCAAACAAAAGAAGAACTACATAGCGTAGCAAAATATTCAGTTATGACAAAAGAGGAGTGCATCTCTATAATAGGTCAAGAGAAATTTGAAAACTACACACAAATGTATGGAGACACTAACTTAGCTCTTAAAAAATGTAAAATGTTAAAAGAGCTTTAGTATTATTTACTTTCTAAAGTGAACCATTTTAAATCTATCTCCCATAATAGTTGGAGATATAAGAGTTTTTATTTTATCTGCTTCTCTAGCATACTTAGCTTGAGAGGTCTGCTTTGCAAACATCTCTAGTATGTCTATAATTCCAAAACGAATTAAAGCTCTTGCTTGTGTCTCGTAGCCCTCTTCTTTAAAACCATTTTTAGTAAATGCTTCTACAACATGCCCAAAGTTTACATCATAGGTTATATCATCTCTTTTAAATGACTCTGCTAAGTTTAACTCTTCATCAAAAAGAGGAAATGTTTTATGATTTTGGTAGACTCTTATGGAGAAATCATTTCTAACATACTTTTCACCATAATCAAAAGTTACAAAATCACAACTCTCTATGCCTTTTGACATATTTTTAGCAAAATCTTCATAACCTACAGCTACTTCACCTTTAGTTAAATGATGAGTTTTTGCCCACTCTAAAGTTTTAGAGTCTACATCTTCCCACTCTATTTGATTATCTTTTACAACTGCTAACTTTTCATCTTTTAATAATTCACATGGAAAAGCATCAAATATCTCATTTGCAACTACAAAAGCATATTTAGCTTCTACTTCTATTATATCAGAGAAGTGTGTTACTTTTATATCTGAACCAAATCTTGACTCTATATATGCTAACTGCTCCTGTTGAACTTTTGGCTGTCTCTCAACAATTCCAAATTTTAAAGAGTCTATAAGTGTTGGGTCACAACTATAGAGCCACTGAATCATGTCACAAAGTAAGTAACCCTTGTGAGCCCCTATTTCTATGAGCCAACCATCTCTATTTGCTTTTGCATCTTCTATAAGCTTGTAAAAATAGTTTGCTATACTTGCACCAAAAAATGAACTAGCACTAACTGCTGTGTAGAAGTCACCCTCTTTACCAATATCTTTAAAGTTTTTATAGTAGCCATCTTCACCATATAGCCACTCATTCATGTAGCTACTAAAGTACATTGTTTACTCTTATATAAAGTTGTAAAAGTTTTAACTGTCTCTCAATAGCATATATTTGTTGGTCTAATTTTCGTATGGCTAGAGAGTTACTCATAGTATCTACATCTAGTGAAGTCTTCTCTCCAGCATGTGCTAAGTTTTGTGTTAGCTCTAAAAGACTACTATATACTTTTGCATCTTTTTTTGCAAGGTCTATTTTTTTATTTAAAATAACCAATGAATTTTCTATCCATTGATACTCTTGATCTATTGTATCTTTTCTATCTAACACTTCAGTAGCAGCTTTAAGTTTAGCTACTCTACTAGCTTCAATATCTGTAAATGAGTTTATGTCTATAGGCATTGATACAGAGAAACCGTAGTTATAATACTTATCATCCATACCATTACTAGGAAAAAGTGGGTTTAAGTCACCATCGGTATATTGCCCTTGTAAAGACAAAGTAGGCATATACTTAGCAAAAGTCATCTTAGAGTTGTAGTCTGACTCTTCTGCTTTAAGTACATCTCTTTTTAATGCTAAGTTATTTTGAAGATAATTCTTTTTTTGTATCATTTTAAGTTTTGGTAATTTTAATAAAGATGGATTTTTATCACTTAAAAGAGAAAAACTTTGCTTTAACTCTAAATAGTTTAACTCCAACTCCAATAGTCTAGCTTCATCTTGACTCTTTTTCAATATAGCTTGATCTAAAAAACTACTATCTAAAATACCAGCATTGTAACTATCTCTTTTTTGTGTTATATCTATAGTGTCATTTTTTACTAAATAGTGTGTTTTTTGCTGTTCTAGTTTATTTTTCTTTAAACTAAATAAAATAGAGACTGCATTACCTATCATCTCTCTTTTTCTTAGCTGAATAGCTACTTCATTTGCTCCTCTAAGAGCTTCTGAATACTTTATAGCATAATATATTCCACCTGATCTAAAAATAGGTTGATCTATATATACAGAGAGTGTTCCTGTATCTACAGTACCTGTTTTAAAACGCGTAGAGTAATCTTTAACATAACGAACACGAAGAGGGTTTACCCAGCTCTTAGAGAGCATGTCACTTTGTAGCTCATTACTCTTTAAATCATACTCAAATAACAACTCTTTATTTGTTGAGAGTATATTACTTAATTCATCTGCTTGAAGTAGACTTGTTAAAGCTATACTACAAAGAACTAATAGCTTTTTCAAAACGCTTAAACCCTTCATCTATTTCACTCTTACTTATAGTAATACTTGGTAAAAATCTAACTGTATTTCTACCAGCTTTTAAAATTACTAACCCCTCTTTAAGTGCATTTTTACTTACATTAGATTGAATATCTGCACTCTTAGCACGAAGACCTCTCATAAGACCTAAGCCAACCTCTTTTTCAAAAAGATTTTCATATTTATTAGCAATATTTTGTAGTTTAGTAGAAAAATATAAGAGAGTTTCATCTATACTACCACTATCATACATAGGTTTTAAAATATCTAATACAGCTAAAGCAGCACTTGTACTAAGGTAGTTACCACCAAATGTACTACCATGGTCACCAGCACTCAGTACATCTTTATGTTTAGTCATAACAGCACCAATAGGAACACCACCACCAAGCCCTTTAGCAAGAGTAATAATGTCTGGTTCTATCTCATAAAGGTTAGATGCTAAAAATTCACCTGTACGATAAACACCTGTTTGTACTTCATCTACTATGAGTAAAATTTCTTTACTCTTTAAATAGTTAGCTAATTTTTGTACTTCCTCTTTTTCAAATGGTTGTACACCACCCTCACCTTGTACTAATTCTATGAGAACTGCTACTGTCTCATCATCAATAGCCCCATACACATCTGCTATATTTTTCTCATAAGAGAAACCATCTGGATAAGGTGAAAAGTTTGGAGTATGAAAACTCTCTTGTCCTGTTGCCTTTACCGTTGTAATAGTTCTTCCATGAAATGAGTGTTCAAGTGTTATGACTTTGTAGCGTTTAGAGTCAAATTTAGTCTCACCATATTTTCTAGCTATTTTAATAGCTCCCTCATTTGCTTCAGCTCCTGAATTTGCAAAAAATATACCCATATCATAAGTAGAGAGTTCTACTATTTTTTGAGCCAATTTAGCTTGTGGTTCTATGACTTGCAGGTTTGAAATATGTATGATACTTTTTGCTTGTTCACAAATAGCAGTTGCTAACTTTTCATTACCATGTCCTACAGAGTTTACCCCTATTCCAGAAGCAAAATCAATGTAGTCTCTACCATTTTCATCGTAGAGTGTTGAACCAACTCCTTTTACAAAGTTAGTATAGTCTCGTGCATAAGTTTGTAATACATATTGTTTATCTTGTTGTTCTAGTGTCATTTTTATATCCATTATTTAAATCTATTAGAGTTCTTGCAAAACTACTTAGTTAAAAATGCAAAAAAACCTCTATTGTGTTTTTTTAGTCTATCGTAATGGGCTCTTGCTCTTCGTATACCTAGTTTAGTAGCTTGTTTATATAACTCTTCTGCTCTCTCTTTATCTTTTTGAGTTCCAATACCATGTTCGTAAAATTGAGCTAAATCACACAATGCTTCTTTAAAATTATCTTCAATAGCAAGTTTATTCATAAGTTCAAATGCTTCTGCTGGATTTTTCTTAAGAATATCACCAACATATAATGTCCTAGCCAATACAAATTTTGCATATTTTGACTCTGTTACAGCAGTAACTAAAAGTAATTGAGCTGCTTCCTCTTTAGTTTCATCTTTAGATTTAAGCTCTGCAATATAATCTAAAGCATCTTCAACATCTGCTTCAGTATAAGCTTCATTAGATATTTTAACTATCCATTCATCAGTACTTTTACAATTATTCTTAAATTTCTCTAAAGGTTCATATCTTACTTGCATATTTGAATATTTGTCATCTAAATGCAATATTGGTTGATATACAATATTTTTACTATCAACTTCTTCTAAATATACCTCTTTAACAGCTTTTTCTTTAATATCACTTGTATCTTTAATGTTAAAATCATCAACAGATATATCACTTGTGTAGTTTGCTATAACCTCTTCATCTATAACATAGTCATTTTTACTTCTAGTAGTAACTTCTGGCTCACTGTTGAACTCTTCATTGGTTTCATTAAGTGAAGATTCATCATTAGACTCTTTTAATTCTAGTTTTTCATCTTCATTTAATTCAGAGTCTATAATCTTATCTATTTCTCTATTTTCATTAAGTATTTCACTACTTTTTACATTGAGAAGAGCATCAAAATTTACAGTTTGTTCTTGTATTCTTAACTTCTCTTCCTCCTCTTCACCCTCTTCTTCTAGCCTCATCATATCTTCAAGATTTAATGTTTTTACACTAGTTTTTACTTCTTGTTTTGTCTCAGATTCAAAAGTTTCAAACTCATCATGAAAAACTTCTTCATCTTCTACAACAGCTTTTCTTTTTTTCTCTTGAAATGTTCTCTCAAGTATCTCTTTATTTGGTGTCTCAATATATGTATTTATAAGGGTTTGTGCAAGTACATAGTTCTCATTTTCAAGAGTAATCAATATATCTTCAAGCTTTTCATCTGCCCTAAGACGCTTCAGTTTAAGCATTTGCAGTTGTATAGTCTCTATATCAGTAATAGATATTGCAAGGTTGATGATACTTAGCCTTTTTTTCGTCTGATTCATTGTATATCCTAGATAATTATATTATTACATATTTATTAATAGTAAGAGTATATCAAAATATACTTATAAAATATAAACATAATTTACTATTATGTAGTAATTTCAATACTATATTTAGAACATTTTGGTAAAATCCCATTAATAATGTTAAAAAGGTAATATATGCTAAGTACAGTAAACTTAACACAAAGATATGGTAAAAGAGTTCTTTTCGATAAAATAAATATGACTATGGATGTAGGTAAGAGATATGGTCTTATAGGTGCAAATGGTGCAGGTAAGTCTACATTTATGAAAATTATTGCTGGAGAGTTAGAGCAGAGTGATGGTGAAGTACAAATTCAACCTGGTCTTAAACTAGGTATGCTTAGTCAAAACCAATATGCATTTGAAGATTTTACTTTAACTGATGCTGTACTGTATGGAAATAAAAAACTTTATGATGCACAAAAAGAGAAAGAGAAACTCTATATGGAGGGAGATTTTGAATCAGATGCTGTTAACAATCGCTTAGGTGAACTAGAGATGATTTGTGCAGATGAAGATCCAACTTATGAGTCAGATGTTAAAATAGAAAAGCTTTTACAGTCTTTAGGCTTTCCTATAGCTCAACATACAGAGCTTATGTCTTCACTTACAGGTGGCGATAAATTTAAAATACTTCTTGCACAAGTTCTATTTTTAAAACCAGATATTCTCCTACTAGATGAGCCTACAAACAACCTTGACATGGAGACTATATCTTGGCTAGAGAATGAACTTAAACGCCATGAAGGTACTCTTATGGTTATATCTCACGATAGACATTTTCTAAATGGTGTTGTAACACACATACTAGACCTTGACTTTCAAAATATTCGTGAATTTACAGGTAACTATGATGAGTGGTATATAGCTGCAAACCTCATAGCAAAACAAGCAGAAACAGACAGAAACAAAGCACTAAAAGAGAAAGATGAACTAGAGAAATTCATAGCTAGATTTTCAGCTAATGCATCTAAAGCAAAACAAGCAACATCAAGACAAAAGAAGTTAGATAAACTTGATGTACAAGCGATTCAACTATCATCAAGAAGAGATCCTTCCATAATGTTTAAAGCTCATAGAGACATAGGAAATGAAGTACTAGAAGTTAATGATATTTCAAAAAGTTATGATGATAATATAGTATTTGAAAACTTAACATTAAAAATAAATAAAGATGATAAAGTAGCTCTCATAGGTGCAAATGGTGTAGGAAAAACAACCCTATTGAAAATACTTATGGAAGAGATAGAAGTAGACTCTGGTAACTTTAAATGGGGTCAAACCATAACATATAGTTACTTTCCACAAAATACAACAGACCTAGTGGTAGGAGATGAAGAGTTACCACAGTGGATACAGGGTTTTGATGTAAAATGGCATATAGATGAGATACGAAAAACTTTAGGTCGTATGTTATTTTCAGGTGAAGAGCAGAAGAAAAAAATAGACGCTTGTTCAGGTGGAGAAAAACACCGTGTAATGATGAGTAAAATGATGATGGACTCTGCAAACTTTCTTGTAATGGATGAACCAAATAACCACCTAGACCTAGAGGCTATTGTAGCACTTGGTGAAGCTCTACACAACTACAAAGGTGGAGTTATATGCGTATCACACGATAGAGAACTCATAGACGCATTTGCAAATCGTATTATTAAACTAAATGAAGATGGAACAATCATAGACTATGAGGGTGACTATGAGAGTTTTGTTGAAGAGTATGGAAAACATTAAAAAATTAAAAAGGAGAGCGTAACATAAACTGTGTAACTCTCCAAAATATGCTTCTTCATATTCAGATGCTTCAATATAGTCTTCATAAATACTAAATTCTAAATTATCTATATTGTTCTCTGTACTTATTGGAAATATTTTACATTTTATGCTTCCATCCATTGCAATAGGAGTTAAAGATATTATTATATTTTTCTTAATATCTTTAAAATAAATTGTACTATCAGAAAATCTTGTAATAATATAATTCACTATATGAGAAAGTATGATAGCTACTATATACTACGACAAAGAGATATAAAAAAAATTAAAGTTTGATAGTTATAGATGTCATCTTGATATTTCTGTAGTGATAGGATTTATTAATCGTATGTTTATTATAAAGGAAGATAGCTTAAACTAAATTCAATGTCATTTTATCAAAATCAAACAATAAAAGAGGTAAAATATTTACATTAATATTAAAGGATAAAATAGGGTGTTAATAGATAATAAGAAAAATGGGAAAGTTGGAGATATTTTAAAACAAAATATTAAAACCAATTCTAAACTATCTATTATTTCAGCTTACTTTACCATTTATGCATTTGCCGAACTAAAAAAAGAGCTTATGAACCTAAAAGAGTTAAGACTACTTTTTACAGCACCTATCTATCAAAACAACTATATCAATAACCCTCTATTTGGGGTAGATGAAGAGATTACATTTAAAAACTCTATGCAACAAGTAGCCATCGCAAAAGAGTGTGCTAACTGGGTAAAACAAAAAGTAGAGATAAAAGAGGTAAAAACAAAAGGTGTTATCCCTTTTAATCTCTATCACATTGATAATCCAAATAATACTACTGCTATACAAGGGAGTTCAAATTTCTCTTCTGTAGGTCTCGGATACACACATTCAGACTCATTTGCTATGAATACTCTTGTACAAGACACCCAAACAACCAATGGCTTTTTATCTACATTTGATGAGATTTGGAACAACAAAGGTATGGTTCATGATATAAAAGAGAAAATACTAAATACTCTTGAAGAACTTTATACAGACAGATCACCTGAATTTTTATATTTTCTTACTCTTTACAATATTTTTAAAGAGTTTATAGGGGAGTTAGATGAAGATAAAATCATCAGAACTAAAACAGGCTTTAAAGACACCTTGGTATGGAATAAACTCTATAACTTCCAAAGAGATGGTGTATTAGGAGCTATTGATAAACTTGAAAAGTATAACGGTTGTATCATAGCCGATAGTGTAGGACTTGGTAAAACTTTTGAAGCACTTGCAGTTATAAAATACTATGAACTTAGAAACGATAGAGTTTTAGTCTTAGCTCCTAAAAAACTAAGAGAAAACTGGTCTATATATACAGTAAATGATAAAAGAAATATCTTAGCTGATGATAGATTTAACTATGATGTGCTTAATCATACCGATTTAACTCGTCCTAGTGGTATGAGTGGAGAGATAAA
>Ga0256827_10001080_pt1 | contig 17193 bp, 13 predicted proteins | sample CV84metaG_FD_185977 | JGI IMG/M metagenome (GOLD analysis project Ga0256827, IMG submission 185977) | Hydrothermal vent microbial communities from East Pacific Rise, Pacific Ocean - CV84 | ecosystem: Environmental > Aquatic > Marine > Hydrothermal vents | place: Pacific Ocean: East Pacific Rise... | reverse complement strand
CCCCCGGAGGGAATATATTAATGAAACAATTAGGTTTTGAATATCATTTATAATACATATAAAATATTAATAGTTTTATTTCTGTACTTGATACTAAATGCTGATGTATTGGGCCAAGATTATTATAGGTTTACTATTGGTAGTTCCATAACATATATAGGGGAACATAACAAATTCAATTATATTGACTATGATGAGTTTACATGGAATCTTAATGCATCGTTTAATATCACAAAAAAATTACAATTTGGAGTACAGGCTCTATCAATATTTGCAGATGGTGGAAATATGGGCTATGAATACTATCATATTACTGGTATGTTTTTTCAGTACAGTTTTGTTCAACTTAAAACAATAAACTTTTTTGTGGAATCTTCTATTAATACAGGTAATTTCTATTTCCCTAAAAATAAGTTATATCCATCAAGATTAAGTCATTTAAAGTATTTTGGTTGGGGTGGTGGTGCTGAAATTTTATTGTTAAAGAATAAAGGACTATTTTTAGATTTATCATTTATATCATATCATCCATTAAAGCCTCCTGAAAAATGCATTGCCTTTACACAATACATTATTGGTATAAATTATAAATTTGGGAGATAAAAATAAGAAAAAGACCATAAAACACAACTTATACACAATGGTGGGTAAAGTGCAATAAATAAAGTGATTATGAATAAATTAACGGAAATAGCAATATCAAACAGAAGTGTGGAAAATTTCTCATGATTACAAGATGAACAACAATCTCCATTATTTATGTACATTTATGCTTTCTTTTTTTTAGAATACTATCGATAGTCTATCTCGATAGTATTTTAATCTTTTATACTACAATATTGTAAAATAAATGATCATATGAAAAATAAAAATCTCCTCCTTTTACTAAGTTTATTTGGCCTTATTCTATCTACTTATGCACAACATCAGAATATTATTATTGAAGAAGGTAATGGACTATCGGAACCTTCCATTTTTATCAACCCCAATAATACCGATGAAATGGTGGCTGCAGCAAATATCAACTCCTATTTTTATTCCAATGATGGAGGTGTGTCATGGAATACCGGTTCTTTAAGCTCGCCTTATGGCGTTTGGGGCGACCCTTGCATTATCTGCGATGATAATGGTGACTTCTATTTCTTTCACCTTTCAAATCCTAATGATGGAAACTGGATAGACCGGATTGTTTGCCAAAAATCGGAAGATGGTGGGCTTACATGGAATTCCGGTTCATATATGGGACTAAATGGTACAAAGGCGCAGGATAAGGAATGGATCATTGTGGATTATAGCAATAATATGATGTATGCTACCTGGACTCAATTCGATTCTTATGGAAGCAGTTCTCCCTCTTGCTATTCGAATATTCATTTCTCGAAATCCGATGATGGTGGTGAAAACTGGAGCGAAGCATTACAGATAAATGAAGTGTCGGGCAATTGTATTGACAATGGTAATACCGTTGAGGGTGCCGTTCCTGCAGTTGGGCCTAATGGAGAAATTTATGTGAGTTGGGCCGGACCTTTGGGATTGGTTTTCGATAGATCAACCGATGGAGGTGATACCTGGTTAGACGAAGATATTTTTGTTTCGGATATTCCGGGAACCGGGTGGGATTACGCTATTCCGGGTGTTAACAGAAGTAATGGGCTGCCTATCACTTGCTGCAACTTAGCCGAAGGGGACTATCAGGGAGATATCTATATCAATTGGAGTGATCAAAGAAATGGAACCGATGATACCGATGTTTGGTTTATCAAATCTACCGATGGAGGGAATACTTGGTCGGAAAGAAAACGCGTGAATGATGACGCCCCCGGCAATCAACAATTTTTTACTTGGATGGCCGTAGATCAAATTACAGGATATATTTGGTTTGTATTCTACGACAGAAGAAACTATGATGATAATAATACCGATGTATATATGGCCGTTAGTAAAGACGGTGGCGAAACATTCTTCAATTTTAAAGTGAGTGAAAGCCCCTTTTTACCCTACTCCACTGTATTCTTTGGCGATTATACCAATATTTCTGCTCATAATGGTGTAGTCAGGCCCATCTGGAATCGTGTAGAAGGTAATTATCCGAAAATAATGACAGCCTTGGTGGATGTTACTGTTGAAGTAGAACAAATAGAACAAATTCCTTTTAGCTTGCAACAAAATATACCAAACCCTTTCAATGAATCAACATATATTTCTTTTAAGCTTCGAGAACAACAAAATGTTTCACTTATCGTTTATGATATGTTTTCGCGACCTGTGGCAACACTCGTTCAAAACAAAACTTTAAGTAAGGGGAAATATACTTATCATTTTTCAAGCTCTGATTATCATCTTAGCAGTGGTGTATATTATTTTTCTTTAGTGGCAGGCAAGCATCATTCACAGAAGAAAATGCTCTTATTAAATTAACTAAAGTATTTTGTTATTTTTGCATGAATAAAAGACACTTATAATGAATGAGAATTTGATTGATATTTTAAAGAAAATCAGAACAATATTAATAAAAGATGGCGTTGGACATATCAATTTAAGCAGTGTTTCACAAAAACTCGGAATATCAATTGAAGACTTAAAAAAGTTCTTTTCTGATGATCACGATTTAGTATCCCAACTATTAATGTTCGAAAGACAAGGCTTTAATATTATTTTTGAAGAGTATAATTTCGAGGGGGTGAATGCCATAGATATTATGATGACCGTTAGCAAAGAGCTGGCTCAAAAATATGATTATATCTCTCCTGCATACTCATCGGATATCAAAGAACATTTCCCCGATATTTATAAAGAACACTATAAAGCCCGGCAAGATTTTATTTTCGAAAAAATTCAAATCAACCTCAGGAAAGGTATCAGCCAAAAAATGTACCGATCCGATTTAAGTATAGAATTAATTTCTCGCCTGTATATGAGCCGCCTTATGGATATGCATAATACAGAGTTCTTTCCTGTCGAAAAATTCTCTTTCGAAACGCTTTTTGTATTGATGTTTGATAACCTGATTAGAAGCATTGCTACCGACGAAGGCCTTAAATACTACAAAAAGAAGGTTAAAGATTTGAATTTCAAATAGTTTACTATTTTTTTACCGGATTGAATAGCAAGATTCACCCCATTAACTTGCCGTATTACATATTATTTACTACATCTCGGGGAATGCTAAAGACAAAATACAGCCGGAATGCTTGAATACTTACGACAATGCCAGTTTTGAGATTATCAATAAAGAAAACTTTATGGAATATGTGATATAAGTATCTAGGATGACCAAAAACCACTAAATATTCTTGATAAAACAGCGCCTGCGTTTGTGCTGAATATGCTCATAGTTTTTCCAATTGCTAATCACATTGTGATTGTCTTCGAAAATACCTGTGGTTTCCATTTGATCGATACCTGCAGACATCATCTCTTCCTGAATTTCGGCAAATAAAATTACGGCAACACCTGAGTTATCGAATTCCGGCTTAACACCTGTGAGGAAAAAATCCAGCACTTTAGGTTTCTTCATGGCATTTAAAATATGAACAAACCCAAATGGGAACAGCTTTCCTTTGGCTTTTTGCATCGCCTCTGATAGAGATGGAACAGCAACCACAAAACCAATAATCTCCTCATCCTTTTTTACCATACGAACATACTTCGGATTGATGACTTTGAAATACTTCTCGGTATAAAGCGCTATCATTTTATCATTAAAAGGGCTGACATAAGGAAGCACAGCAAAAGCTTCATTCAATATTTTAAAAAGATCTTTCACATAAGGACGAAGCTCATCGGTTTTTTGAAATCGCAGAACTTCAAAACCGTAGCGACGAGCAATAAGCTTGCTACCTCTGTTTCCTTTTTCACGTGCTTTTTCGCCAAGTGTTAACCTAAATTCTACCCAATCATTCTCTTTCTCAAAACCATATTTCTCCATATAGCTTTTATAATAGGGCAGATGATAAACAGAGGCTACAGAAGCAATATGATCGAAACCTTCGATAAGCATCCCTTGGGTATCAAGATTAGAAAAACCCAATGGACCATGGGCTTTTTTCATCCCTTTCTTTTTCAACCAATCAATAGCAGTATCCATTAATACAGTAAACACTTCTGCGTCGTTTATAAATTCTAACCGACTGAAGCGCCCCAACTTCTCCCCTACTTTTTCATTATACTTATGATTGATGATGGCACCAATTCTTCCTACAATTTTCCCATCTTTCTTGGCCAACCAAAAAATACTGTCACAGTATTCCATGGCAGGATTTTCTTTTGGATTTAAAGATGTCATTTCATCTTTAATAATGGGAGGCACCCAATATGCATTGCCTTTATAAAGTTCAAAAGGAAATTTAGCAAAGGCTTTTATTTCGGAAGGAGAATTGACTTGAATGATTTCAACTGACATAAGCTTTTCTTTTAAAATACAAAGTTAATAAAGGAGACGATATAGCAGCATAACAAAATGAATTGCTCAATAATAAATACTATTGATGTTCGAAACCGATAAAATATGTTTATTTTTATGCGAAACTTTTATTGGTAATAAGATGAATCATCAAATAGCATATAGCCCAACAAAACCATCTGAACGAATCATTCAAATAGATATATTAAGAGGCTTTGCATTGTTTGGTGTTTTACTGGTAAATGTTTTTGGTTATCATTCTTCGTTTTTCGATTTTAGCGGCTTCTATGCCTCTTTCACCGACCCTCTGAATAGCAGTGTTTTCAATCTCCTGATAGGATATGGAGCCGATAAGTTTATATTTATCTTTTCCCTGCTTTTTGGGATGGGTTTTTCCATGATGTATGCAAAATATCGCTCCAATGAATCTTATTTCTTTCCATTATATCTCCGCCGCTTATTGATTCTTATGGCCTTTGGTATTATTCATATTGTATTCTTTTGGGCTGGAGATATATTGTTTTCCTATTCGCTAATGGGTATTATTCTATTGCTTTCGCGGAAACTAAATTCCCACATATTATTGTTTCTAAGTGTATTCTTATACTTCCTTCCCATTGGCTATATCGCATTAGAAAGCATATTCCCTTTCTTACCAAGCGCACTGAGTTCTGTTACCGATATTCAGCTCCCAGAAGTTATTGAAATCTACTCAAAAGGATCGTTCCAAGAAATTTTCAACCTCCGTATTACCGAATACTGGGCTTTTAGAAATATCAATCTTATCTACTATGCACCAAAGGTGCTCTCCTTATTTATTTTTGGGTACCTATTCCACAAACATCATTTTATAAAGAAAATAAACTCTTCCGTAACGAAGTATTTCATTATGGCTTTGGTTTTACTTGCATTTGGTATTATCCTAACAATCAACACTAACTCAATAGTTGACACTATAGCCCAAAGTAATACAAATCCTTTATATACAGCTATTTATATGGCCGTTTTCGAGGTGTCCAATATCTTTTTGGGTTTCAGTTATACGATACTGATATTGGTTTTATCGCAAATTTCTTTTACGAAAACCTTGCTAAATCCACTACAATATGTTGGGCGAATGGCCCTCACAAATTATTTAATGCAATCGCTTATTTTCACCAGTTTGATGTATTCTTATGGTTTTGGATTATTCGGGAATCTTCAACCATGGCAATTGGTGTTATTGGCCATAGTTGTTTATATTTTTCAAATTATTTTTAGCAAACTGTGGTTGAAATACTATCGCTTTGGCCCAATGGAATGGCTGTGGCGAAAAGGAAGCTATTCGGGAAAAATCACCTAATATCACTATTTATAAAGACATGAAGAAATCATTTTTTATCATCGGAACAATACTCTTTCTTTTTGGAATGAATGCTTGTAAACAAGGAACTCCAAAAGCCACTGAAAAACCTAATATCATTATCATTTTCACCGACGATCAGGGCTATCAGGACTTGGGTTGCTTTGGCTCTCCTCTTATCAAAACACCACATATCGATCAAATGGCTCAGGACGGCATTCGTTTGACCGATTTTTATGCTGCTCAAGCGGTTTGTTCTGCCTCCCGAGCAGGTCTTTTAACAGGTTGCTATCCCAACCGATTAGGCATCCACGGTGCATGGATGCCAAATAGTAAAATTGGCTTAAATCTTGAGGAAACCACCATTGCAGAAATGCTCCACGAAAATGATTATAAAACAGCCATCTTCGGCAAATGGCACCTTGGCGATGACCCACAATTTATGCCTAATAATCAAGGTTTCGATGAATATTTCGGTATTGCCTATTCCAATGATATGTGGCCTTATCACCCGCAACAAGGGCCTGTTTTTCATTTCGGTCCATTATGCTTATATGAAAACTCCTCTGTTATCGACACGCTCAAAGATCAGTCTATGCTCACAACTCTAATAACAGAAAAAAGTGTAGATTTTATCAATAAAAACAAGGATCGTCCATTTTTTCTTTATGTAGCGCATCCGCAACCTCATGTGCCTCTTTTTGTTTCCGATAAATTTAAAGGGAAATCGCAGAGAGGTCTTTATGGTGATGTCATTATGGAGATAGACTGGTCGGTAGGGCAGATTCTTGATGCACTAAAGGAAAACAATATCCTTGAGAACACATTGGTCATATTTACTTCTGATAATGGCCCCTGGCTCAGCTATGGCGATCATGCCGGAAGTGCTTTGCCCCTTCGCGAAGGGAAAGGTACAGCTCTGGAAGGAGGACAAAGAGAACCATGTGTCATCTATTTCCCCACAAAATTAAAGGCCGGTAGAACCATAGATATTCCAATGATGAATATTGATATTTTACCAACTATTGCCGAAATCACCGGCTCAAAACCTCCTGAAAAAACCATTGACGGAAAAAGTGTTTGGAATATTTGGACAGGAGAATCGCAAGAGAGTGCTCAAGAAGCCTATTTTTTCTATTATCATATAAATGAGCTAATGGGCGTCAGATATAAAAATTGGAAGATGTATTTTCCTCATCGTTATAGATCGTTAAACGGTCGCCCGGGAGGCAAAAACGGCTTCCCTGCTGATTATGAATATCTCACTTTCGATAAAATAACACTATACGATTTATCCAAGGATATCAGTGAAACAACCGATGTTACCGACGAAAACCCTGAAGTGGTTGAAAAGATTAAATCCATAGCTTCGCAAATGAGAGAACGGCTTGGCGACAATTTATATCATATTCAGGGAAGCGAAAATCGTGTTGTTGGGAAAATAAAATAACAGAATATCAGTTCACGAAAACCAGACTAATAAAGCCTCCTTGGGCTGCAGCTGCATCGGCAACAAACATAGAATTCATATATGAAGAGCCGATTTTGAAATATAGATTCTGAAATACCTGTACCCCCACAGCAAGACCAATATTTAGTTTTTGATAACTGCTGTATCCCAGTATCGGACTGAGCTGAAGACGGTTTCGTATATTCCAGGTCACAAATATTTCGCTGCGATATTTGGCTAATAAGCCGGGATATATAGTAGTGTTTACACCCAAATAGAATTCACCATTCCGAAAAAACTTTCCGGCGGCAAGCCTGATATCAAAAGGCAAAGCTTTATTGAAAGCCGAAGTTTCCGGATTAGTAAATATCATATTGCGAAGCCTATCACCGGAAAAATCACCGGATATCTCTTGCTGGTCTACACCTTCAAACCGAAAAGCAGTATCAACATTCGCTGTAAAAGGGTTTTTATTCCAATGCACAAAACCCAAATTATTCAGATTTACAGCAAGATAAAAATCCTTCTCTTTGATTAATGAATAATGCAAATCCAGCGAGGCTCCCAGACCATTTATCTCGAAAACATTGGCCCAAACCGTATCGGCCAATTGGGTTTTGGCCTGAATATCGATATCTAGATAATCACCATCAGGATGCGTATATAAACCGGCATATTGCAACTTAAAATAATCGGAATTTTGACCGATAGTAAAGCCAATAAGCCCAAAAACATGCTGTTTAATATCCCCGCTTCCAAAGCTCTTTCCCATTCCAAATTTCAACCTATTAAAATATACGTTGCTGTATTCCGTATTCGTTATTTCGATGCTTTCGCCCGCATAATGCTTATTACCATATAATGCCAAGCCCACAAAATCGGGATCCACATTTCCATCCAAAATCTGTTGAAAGTCCATACCAAAATAAAAGTAACTGCTATTTTGCTTTTTCGTACGATTGACCCAAAGCCCGAAACCACCCTGAAACTTTCTCCCCAAAAGCACATCGCCTTTAATCAGGTCCATCTGTTTGTCTTTCAATTCCTGATCTATATAATCCGAATTGTTTAATGCAAACGAGAATTCATTGCTTAAGTAATTGGAATTATTGTGATTATTATAAAAACTATGAGCCATATATTTCCAATCACCGGAATTGACATCCTTGGGATAATATTCATTATAATCGAGCTGCTGCGCTTGTAACAGAAGAGCAGAAAACGAGAAATATATAAATATAAAGATCTTTTGCATGTCCATGGTTTTACTGCTCAAACAGATACTCAAAATCGCCCACGACTTTGAATTTCAAGTAATCACTCTTATGAATTTTTATTTGTTCCCCATTTGCCGAGCTAATCAATAGCTCATATTTACTGTATTTCGCCTGGGTGAAACTTTGCTTTAAATCATCGTCGAGCGCAATGCTCATCCTCGTTTCCTGAGCTTCACTTACAAAGCCATCCGACCCAATAATACCGGCAGCCATGGCTTGCTGATATACCAAAGTGTCGATGATGTTTTCTTCTTCATCCTCTAAATATAAATTCATCATAAAATCGAAAGGAAAAGCATTTGCAAAAATTAAGTTCAGCTTTCCTTGACGTATATTGGCTAAATCGATACCACCGGCATTCCACTCCATTCTGGAAGTTTCGAAAAGGCTGTCAATTTTTATTCCTCCATTTACTTTGACATCTAAAACTACAGAAATGGGCTTGTCATAATAAAAGAAATTATCAAGGGCAGATGAATCTCCTGTCACATTCGTTTCCATGGTCATTTCATAGCTTATTTCGTTGGGTTTTATCGAAAGCAAATCAGAGAAATTACTCTCAGAAAAATCGAAATGACCAGAATAAGGAAGTATCTCTCCCGACTCAGGCTCTACTTCAACAGCTCTTTCAATATATAAATCTTGATTCAATAAAGGACTTTCTAAACTGATGGATTCACCCGTAACAGTATTGCTTGCCACAATATTCTGGATGTTAACATTTGCATCCACGCCATAAGTATTCTCAATAATAATATTCACCTCTGCATCATCGAACGAAATGGATTGAATATCCACATCGCCGAACATATCAAAAGGATACACATCGGGACCAATATGAAACGTATTTTTACCAAAATAGCCCCGGGAATAATCGAGTACAATATCTTGAAACAAAATACTCAGGGCAATGGAATCTGTGGGATATAAGGTGACTTCTCCGGGCTCATCAGGATGCACAATCAGCCATACATCATAGGTAAACATATTCACTGTATCGTTATCGGGGCCGCTTAAATTCAAATGATAATCGGCAATATCATAGGTTTTTTGAAAATTCTGGTTTTTGGGGACTTTTTCTGCTGCAAAGAAACTACCCGTTTCAGGATGTTCGGCACCTGTAATACCCAAAGCCACTAATAAATCTATTTCGGATTCTTGATAGGATTCAAACACAATATTCCCTGATTTTAGAATCGCTTTTTCCAGCAAAAGCTTATAGGCATTGCCATATTGCAAATTGATAGGCAAAAAGAAAGTCTGTGAAATAATGGTGTCACCGGGCTGGTGCACAGTAGGTTCCGGCCAGAAACTCAAGCGCATCCCAAATTGGAAAAGGGTATCAGGAAGATGAACCAAGGAATCGATATTCATACTAAAAAGCTCCTCATTGAATACCAAAGCAATGGATTGATCGGGATTTTCGACAAAAAATCTCTCATCTAAAACATCTTCAATATTGATAGTATCGGCCATCAAAGGAAGCAGCATATTTACATCCCAGGAAGGCTTAATGCTGTCTCTTTCGCAAGAGCTTACCAATGCAAAAATGAGAACAATCGGAACGATATATTTGATAAATGAGACTTTATTCATTTCACCTCAAAAGTACTGAATTTGCACTGATAAGCAAATCTTTTTCCCATGCATTAAATATTAAAAAAACACCCGAATCCCCATTTCTTGTAATTGCTCGCGAATTTTCTCCATATCTTCAAGCTCTTCCTTAGTCATAACAAAAGGATTGCCCATCAAAAAGATTTTTTGAAGATTTTTATTCTCCAATAATTCAAAAGGAAACTCCGATAGTTGATTTCCTTGGAGATCTATTTCTTCCAAATTTGTCATACTTCCCAGATCGGGCAATTCATAGATTTTATTAAAACCAAAATCCAGATACTTCAATTCGCTTAAATCTGCCACCCAAAGAGGAATAATAACAATATCGTTATGATGCAAATAAAGGGCTTTTAAATGCTTTAACGAAAGCAAAGTGTCCGGAATATTGCTGATTTGATTATAGGCCAAAAATATCTGCTCTAAATGTTTCAAACGCCCAATTTCTTCAGGTATTTCTTTTATTTGATTATGGTAAAAGTCCATTTCTTTTAAAGATTTCAACTCCCATATTACAGCCGGAATACTATCGAAATTATTTCTATAAAAGATGAGATGCTCCAGGCTATCGAGCCGAGCAAATGACATAGGCAAAGAAGACAGATTATTGATGCCAAAGTTCAGGGTTCTCACCTCTTCCAAGTCGTCAATATTTTCAGGGAGCTTGCTTAAGCTATTGCCACCAATATGTATGTTTTTGATATGCTTGAGTTTTCTGATATCGCATTTACTCAATTTCTTAAGCTGATTGTAATTGAGATTGAGATCACTCAAGCTTTTCATTCTTTTAATAAAGCAAGGTATGCGCTTAATTTTATTCTTATTGAGATTTAAGCTCTCCAAATCTTTTAACTTTCGTATAGAACGAGGCACTCTTTTCAATTGATTTTCACTTAGGTTTAAGTGCTTGATGTGGCTGTTTTTCCCAAAACGTATTCTCCCAAATTGATTTCCCGATAAGTCTATCGTTTGCAAGCTATCACTATCAGGCCAATCCTTCTTTCTGATTTTTTTGAGTTTGTTATTATTCAGATAAATAATTTTGACATTATAATATGCTTGAAAATCCGGTATTTCTGTTAAGCCACAAGCATTGAGTTCTATTTTGAAAACCGAATCAGGCTGCTGATTGAAAAGCTCTACCAATTTCGCTTCACCCTTAATTTTTTGCACACTATCAAAATAATGCTGCTGCTTTTCGTAGGCTCTTTTCATAAATGCCAAGCTATCGGCATTTTGCTGCGCAAAGGAATGAGAAAACAAAAAAATGGAACTAAAAAGGATACTACTCAGAAACAGCTTTTTCATCAGGCTTGTCTTTTTTTAGATAAACAACGAAACTAATCAACAGCAATAATACTGCCAAAAAAGAAGCCATCCTCCCTAAAAAATCACCATATCGAACAAAAACACTTATTTCGGAATTTGCAGCCAAACGATAGAGTCTGGCATCGGGTTTCCAATAAGGAGTGTCTTCAATAATATCACCTCTTTGGTTGATAAAAGCCGAGATACCTGTATTTGCTGATCGTGCCACCGAACGACGGCACTCAATTGCTCTCAATCGCGCATAAGCCAAATGCTGTTGATGGCCCTGGGTATTCCCCCACCATCCATCATTGGTAATAACGGCCAATATTTGCGCTCCATTTCTCACAAATTCAGCTACAAAACCGCCATATATACTTTCATAGCAAATCAATGGAGCAATGCCAATATCGTTCACATAAAAGACTTTCCTCTCGGTATCGGAACCCAGACTGCCAACTGTCCCACCTAAGTCGAAAGCCACATTCTGCAATGGGCTTAAAAGTTTTTTAAAAGGCATTTTCTCGGGTCCCGGTACCAATTTACTTTTGTGATAAACGCCTTCAATTCCCTGCCCATTCATATAAATAGCAGAATTGTATTCATCGAAAATAGAACCATGTGCCGTCGTTCTGGAAGTAGCAGTGGGTTCATCAAGAAACCGATAAGTAGATGCTCCAATCAAAAGATGCATCTGCGGATGTTTCTGCAAGAAAGAATATAGCATGGGCATAGAAACGCCCTGTTTTCCTGCTGCCGTTGAATAGCTCATTTGGGGTTCTTGCAAACCCTCCTGAATAGCAGATTCGGGAGCAAGCAATAAACGTGTTTTTTCTGATATCAAAGGCGTGGATAAATCGATTATTCTATTAATCACCTCTTCGGGTGGACTTAGAAATTGCTCACTCCAAGGATCCATATTGGGTTGTACCACAAGAACTTCTATTTCCTCACCTTTTTCTTGATAGCTATTATATTGCCATAAAGAAAAGCTTAACGGAAGAAGAATGAGTAATAGAGCAGGACTAAAAACAATCAATGCTTTTTTAATATCAAAACCTGTTTCCTGTATTTTTTCATAGCCTTTAAAAATCAAAATATTCACTAATAATATCCACCAACTGCCCCCAAAAGTTCCGGTATATTCGTACCATTGTATGGCATAAGGATGATTGGCAAATACATTGCCGAGGTTGAGCCACGACCAGCTTAAATCCCAATCGAGGTGAAAATATTCGAAGCCTATCCAATAAACAGGGAGCAAAAAAAGTGCATGTTTATTATAAAAGTGTTTTTTTGAGAAGCTAAACACCAGCCACACCAATGCCATAAAGAAACTATTCAGGATAATGGCAACGATAGCACCAAATTCCGTGGAATTCCAAATCCACCAAGTGGTGGCTAAATTCCAAATAAAGAAAGCCAAATAAGAATAAATCAGCGTTTTTCGCAGCACCCCATGTGCATTCTCCACATTTTGTTTTTCAATAATAAACAAAGGAACAAAAGCAAAAAATATCAGATAAGGAAAACCTAATGTAGGCCAGGAAAGGCTTAATAAAACACCGCTTAATATGGCTAAAAATGCTTTTGATTTCAACATTCTATTTTCTCTTTGTTATCAAGCAAATGTAATAAAATATAGTGTTTGAGTGATATCCGGATCATGATTATTGGAAAAAGCTAAGTTCTGTTTGCTTAAGCTCCAAATCGAGTAATCGCATTTTCATTTCCAAGCCTCCGGCATAGCCCACTAAACTTCCATCTTTCCCAAGCAATCTATGGCAGGGTACCAGTATCCATAAAGGGTTTTGCCCTGTAACTTGGCCAACAGCCCTTGTAGCATTGCTTTTGTTGATTCTTTTGGCCAATTCGCCATATTCCATTGTTTTTCCATAAGGGATTTGCAAAATAGCTTTCCATACTTCTCTTTGAAATTTTGTTCCGCAGAGGTGAACCTTTCCATCGAATTCTTTTCTCTTTCCTTGAAAATATTCTTGAATTTGTCGCGCAAAACCTTCTTCCAATATTTCCCTCTCCTGAGTTGTGCTGTCAAATAATATGGTTTCACAGAGCGCGAAATGATTATACATCAATCCCAATAAACCAAAAGGGGTTTGCACGGTATTTTGTGTTTTCATACTATTGAGAACTTCAAAGGCCTCCTGAACACTTTCAGTATAAAGGACTTGCTTTGGTAATCTAGAGTCAGCCAAACCTCCACTTCCTCTAATAGCAATTACTGTTTTCTTTTGCTTCAAAAATTGTTTTAATAATAATCTGGATCCTGGCCCTCCACCTATCAATATAGCTGCATCGGCTGTTTGAGCAATTTGCAAATGTTTTTTCTTGGTATCAGGAGCTCTCAAAACCCTTGTTGCTTGATGTTTTTTACCAACATGTTTATATCTTTCTATAATACAAATCCTGGAAACAGCATAATCCTGTGCAGCTTGAAAAGCGAAACCAAAAGTAGCTTTTACATTTCCGGCAATAAGAGAAATACCTTGCTCACCGGCAAGCTTACCCAGAGAAGTAGCCAAGTCGGCATTATGCACACTACACTCCTTTCCATAACCTAATACAGCCAAATAAATATCGGTATCAATCATCCTTATCCTCCTTTGAACAAAGATAATGAAAAAACTGTCATTAATTATTTAATGGAAAGAATAAGAAACAGTTAGATTAATACCAAAATCATCTTTCAAAGTCCCTTTTGTGTCAGTATTACTATCGAAATCATAATAATACTTCAGTCCAATATAGAAATTATTGACAATTTCTATATATGGATGAATATTAATACTCACCCTATATCTACTATTCTCCGAAATATAGGGTAAATAATCAATATTTGAAGTAAGTTTAAATGTTGATCCACTAAGCTTATATATCGACCAATTAAGACTAAATATACCGTTGGTAGCTTTCGTATAATTCGTTTCACCAAGCTTCCATTCCGGACCACCATAAAAACCAACTCCCAGCCATAAACGCTGAATATTGGTATATACCAAATCTCTGATAATTGTTGCTGAAGTATAGACACGCAATCTAGTCCTTAATTCTAAATTTTCCGAAGCTCCTATGGTAAACCCCAAAGACCACAATCCTCTTAAATGAGCTTCATAAGAAAAATGAACGTCAGATTTTGAAGAAGTGATACTATCAGTATTGGCTACGATATGCTCATCCCATTTAAGCATGAAATTTGTCTTCTTTTTTCGATAATTCAAATCTCCAGATATATTCAAACTACCTATATTACTTGATTTAATAAATTCGAAGCCCAAATTAAAATGCCCATTCAAACGACGCCAAAAATTTCGCTTAATGGGGTATATTTCTACAATTTGGTCTAAGGCTAATAGTATTCTTGAATCGCCATAAACAATATTGACCTTCTTATATTGTGCTGAGGTGTCGAGCTTCCCCCAATACATATATCCGCTCTTCATTTTTACCTCGAAGAGCTTATTAGATTTTATGGTATTTATGGCATATTCATCAATGCTTACCGTGCCCATTCCCTGCATTTTATAGGAAACCACACCGGAAGTTAGTTTTTTAAATTCTCCTGTGAGGATATTGCCATTGATATGCACAATAGTATCAGTCTTTTGAGCATAAACAGAAGAATAGCTCAACAGGCTAAAGATAAAAATAATAATCTGGCTTCTAAAAGTCATTTTATTGATATTCATTTTATTGAATGCAAATTTACAAGAATATAGACATAAAAAAAGCTGACATAAGCCAGCTTCATTCTTTAGTGGTTTTTTTAGAAGGGCATAAATGTTACACCTACAGAAATAGGATACATTTGAGGACCTTTATCTGCTTTGAAAAGTCTATTAAGACTATAGTAACCATAAACATGAACCCACTTATATCCAATACGCGCCTGTACACCAAAACGAGTAGACTCCAATTGATTAACTCCTTTCGATTTCTCGTGAACACCATATCCTAATTTTCCATCCTCATCGAAAGCATCACCTTTATACATGGTTTTGCTGTCGATTAAAAAACCAAATTTCATACCTAAAGTGAAACGCATTTTCTTATCGGTAACATAGCGAATCTCTAAGGGGATATCCAAATAGGTAACATTTAATTTCGATCTTTTGGCATCCACGCCAAAAGGGACTTTTTCAAAGCTTATTGAATCGGCTTTCACATTGGGAACATAGGCATCCTTTAGGTATAAGTTCTCTGAGGTTATTCCTAAACCACCGGCAAAACTGAAACCATTATCACTCATCATATGGTTGTACATTAAAAATACATTAGCACCTTGGTTGATGGTCCTTGTTTTAATACCTGTTGGCATATCCAGCCATATACTTGTATATAAATCATAACCTACCGAAATCTTTTTCATAGTAGATTCTGCCACCGGTTGTGCCAAAGCACTAAACCCGATAAATGTCAATAGAGAGAATATAATTGCTTTTTTCATGTGCTCTTCTAGTTTTCTTTTTTTATGATAAGGCCTGCACTTTTAACGTAGCGCCGGCATAATTATTACTTAATAATAAGTAGGCAAATATACAAAATTATCAAGCTTTACAATATTCCCCTACTTATGCTTAGCTGCTTCTATAACTATTGTTGTCCGTAGAATGATATTTTTTGTTTATCCTCAAATAATGTCCTATCGTTTTTTATTAAAAATCGAATAAGAAATCTCTATTACCGAGAAAAAAATGAAATGTATTTATCCTATTATCAGCAATTTATAAATTTATTCATTACTCCCAACATAAAACCATCTCTAATTATTATAAAAATCCTTTACTCTAAATATCATCTTACTAATTTTTGTTAAATCTCATTTTTTTAAAAGAATTTCTAATATATCACCGACATTTCTTTATTTCGGCAAAGCTTTCTTAGTGAATATTCCTATACGTTTCCTGAGCTGGGCCAAAAACACGCTGATATACTTCTTCCTTATTGCCTTCACCATTTACCGAAAATATCTTGACAGATTTTTTATAATAATCCAGAACAGGAAGTGTTTTCTTCTCATGCATTTCAAGACGTTTGACGATGGTTTGAGTACTCCCATCGTAGGGCATACGGTTTTTTGTCTTGCCACGAGCATCCAAACGCTTCACCAATTCCAAAGTAGGTACTTCAATATTGATGACACAAGAAACCATAGTGCCTTGCTTTCTGAGCAAACCATCGAGAATATAAGCCTGCACCAAAGTTCTTGGGAATCCTTTAAAGATAAAGCCTTTGGCATGTGGATTGTCTTGAATTTTTTTCTCTATTAATCTCACTATTAATTCATCAGGAACCAAAGTTCCTTCTTTAATATGGGGCTCAATGGTTTTACTTAAAACACTTTTCGTTTTTAGTTCATCGGTAAGCATATCGCCCGTTGCCAAATAAACCAAATCAAATTCCTTAGCGAGCTTTCGCGCTTGGGTGGCACGCCCGGCTCCGGGATATCCAAAGAGAACGATATTCATTTGCGATTTCGATAAGGCCAAGTCTATTTCTTTTATAATTCGAGAAAAAATGGTTTCTATACTACCATGACCGTCTATGGAAGCATGAACACCCAGCTCATCATAAAACTTCAATACCGGTAGCGTCTTCTTTTCATATTCCTCTAAACGATTTAGGATAACCGTTTTATTATCATCCTTTCTGCCGGATGTTTTTGCCCTTTCCAACAAACGCTTCATCGCTTCCTCTTTATCTACTTCTAAGCTTATTAAAGTATTTAATGATGTATGCATTTTGCTTAAAAGCCCATCGAGAATATAGGCTTGAATAT
>Ga0256827_10001079_pt1 | contig 17194 bp, 18 predicted proteins | sample CV84metaG_FD_185977 | JGI IMG/M metagenome (GOLD analysis project Ga0256827, IMG submission 185977) | Hydrothermal vent microbial communities from East Pacific Rise, Pacific Ocean - CV84 | ecosystem: Environmental > Aquatic > Marine > Hydrothermal vents | place: Pacific Ocean: East Pacific Rise... | reverse complement strand
AGGGATAAAGTAGTAATCTCCGTCCTTATCATTTGTAATCCCATGTCCTGAAATATACAGCACAAAGACATCATTTACCCCAACTTTTGGGGCGATTTGGGCTATTTTGGCACTAATACTCTCTTTGGTAACTTCGCTATCTTTTAGAGCGTAAGTGTAGATATTTTTAAATATCGGTTTTCCAATCTCTTTTACCTTTGCAGTTAACTCTTTGGCATCATTGTTTGGATATTTTAGATGGAGTGAGCTATCTCTATAATCATTAATAGAGAGGGTCAAGAGGTGCAGATTTGGTTTGGTTACCACTTTTTGGGTGTTGGTTATCTCAACGGTGGCTCTGTTTGAGAGGATATTCCCCTCTTTGTTGGTCGCATCCACCCCAATAGTGTGTTTGCCACTAGCGATAGATAGCTTCTCTTCTAGGATAGTACAGTTTTGCACCTGCTTTTTTTGTCTCCTAAATGCTTTTGATTGGTCGAGATATTTAATCGCTTTTCCATCCATATAGAAGTTTAGATTATCAAATCCACCACCCATATCACAAACCTCAACCCCAATCTCTATATTTTCTCTATCGGTAGCAAAAGGGGTGGTCAAAATCTTAACTTTTGGTGGCAATCCTCCACTATCTCTTAGAATGCTATCAATATCAATCCCTTGTGCATAATGGCTTATATCTTCGCCCTCAATCGCTTTGGCTATAAGGTCAGGACGATAGAACTGTTTTCTAAATCGGCTAATATCCAAAAACTCTGCTTCATGCTCTGCTCCGTGGTTGATATGATACCCTATATATTTTTCGCCACCTTTTGAAGCATTGTAGAAACCTTGGGGAGTCCATGCTATCCAATCATTGGTTTTTGAGATGAAGAGGGATAGTTGGGGTTGCATCTGTCGTTTTAGTTTGGATAAATCCCAAATTCGCATGGTTTGGTCACTACTTCCACTAACCAATTTATCCCCATCAATAGCAATAGACCAAACCTCTCCTGTATGCCCTACTAGATTGGCTATCTCTTTTCCCTCCAAATTGTATATTTTTAAAAATCCATTTGAACCACCTGAAACTATATAGTTTTTATAAAAGCCATAACAGTTATGTCCTAATCCATTAGTTGAACCTCTTGTAATAGAGGCTATGGTTTTGCCATCTCTTTTTATATCTAGCACACCATCAGCATATCCATAATTTCCACCTCTTCTATGGATAAGTTGGTAGTTTCTGTAGGTAGTAGAGATTCTATGGAACAGGGACTTAAGTCCCTGCCCCGAAATTTGAAAGTTTTTTAGATTTATAGATTTTTGAACACTCCAAGAGTTTAAATTATGAACATTTCTTGCTTTATTCCCCCAAGCAACTCTATCCCCTTTTACTCCAACACTCCAAACTGTATCTCCTACTCCCTCTATTTTTTTAAAACTTGGGCTGTTTTTATATCCCAAATATAGATTTCTTTGTTATCTCCTCCTCCAGAGATGGCTGTTTGGTTATCTAAAAAGGTTACTGCCATAGTTGCATTGGTATGTTTTTTAAAGCTTTTGATTTTTTTATAGTTTTGATTCACTCTATAAGCATTTACATCTCTTGGAGGTATAGTACATCCTGCTATTAAAAATTCTCCATTAGGAGAGTAAGCAACTCCAGCTGGTTTAGTTTTTGATACAATAGTTTTAATAGGCTCTAAATTATGATTATAGATTTGTATCTCTTTACCTTTTCCACAAACAGCTATATGGTTTTGTGAAATAGCTAAATATTTTAATTTATAAGGTAATTTATGAGATTTCACTATCTTTTTTGTCTGCATACTATAGAGTACTATTCTATTATCATATCCTGCTGTAACTGCAAAATAGTTACCCTCTTTTTCTATAATTTTAACAGCATAGACATAATTTGTATGAAATTTAACAGTCTCTTGTAGAGTAAAATCTTTTACCCTCCAAATTTTTGCTGTTTTATCTGCTGAACCTGATATTAGATACTTTCCATTACTACTAAAGACTAAACCATTAATTATATTTGTATGAGATTTTAGTACTTTTAAAAGTTTGCCTGATTGATAGTTATAGATTCTAATAGCACTACCATCTCTTGGATTATCTGCTAACATTCCCCCAACAGCTAAAAACTCTTCATTTGGACTAAGAGCTATAGCAAATATCTGTCCCTACCTGCTCCAATCTGCCCAAGAATTTTTCTCTTCTCTTTTCCTGTTTTACTATCCCAAACCCTTATGGTCTTGTCATCCGATGCCGAGATAATATCCCCTGATTTGGTTACAATAATATCTCTTATCTTTGCTGTATGCCCTTTGGTATCGAGCTTTAGGATTGCTTCGGTTTTGGTGGGGGCGTGATTAGAAGTGGAGGGAGTTTGAACATTTGGACTCTCTATGACCACCTTTTTGTAAACAGTCTTTAAGATTGTTGGTTTTTGAGTTGTATCAATTGTTATCATTTGTGGACGATTGGAACTACATCCTATTAGAAATAGGGTGATTAGGGTTAGTAGTAGTTTTAGGTTCATTGTATTCCTTTGTAAAAATTTATTGATATGAGTGATTCTTTCTTTTTATTAAAATAACTTTACTATAATACATTAAAGTAATATAATTACAAATTAATAAGGATTGAATATTGAAAAAGATATATTTGCTAGGTGTGACATTGGTTTCTCTTCTCTTTTTTGGGTGTACTAATAATAAAATAGAAGCTGTCCAAGATACAAAATCATTAAAAAAATCTCTTTTAAAAGATAGCGATATAAACAAATCAAACCTAAGCAACTCCATACTACTTTTAGGCGATACCCAAGAGCATGAAGATTTTGGAATACCTGTTCTTTCAGGAACAAATTTTATAGATACTTTTGTTACCGATGTGACTAGACGCACAGCCCAAGCAAATCTCAATGAACTAGAGATAGTCAAATCTATTTTAAAACAAAACAGAGATAAACCACTAATTCACATGGGAGATTTTATGGACATCTCTTGTCATACTGAATTTACTCGAGCTATTGGTGTATTGTCTCAACACAACAAATGGATTATAATGCTTGGTAATCATGATGGCTATTATGTTGGGAATTTTTTGAAACAAGAGGCAAGTAACAGTTGGGCAAAAGAGTGTGACTCTGGACGATTTAATGAAAGTCTTGAGATAGATATTAAATCTAATGATTTTGATAATGCTTTAAAAGATGAGATAGGTAAATATAATAATAGTAAAAAAGTTCAGCATGTAAGAAGCTATAATAAATCTACAGTCATTGAACGATATTTAAGTACTCTTTTTAGAAAAAATAGAGAGGTAAATAGTAGTCTAACTGCTGATGAATATAGTAAGATTTTTGACTCTAATCACTCTTTTATAGATGTGAATATAAGTCTTGATAATCTAACCTATATCTCTATAAAAAGTAAAAAAGAGAATGAAATAGAGGGAGATAGAAGAGAGAGAACTATTGAGTATACCAATAACCAAGAGGGTTCTTTTATCAAAAAAATACACGCTTATGTCAATCAATGCAAAATCAAATCAGACCTAGAAAACTGTAATCCACAAAGGTCTTTTTTGCTTCAAAAGGTCTCCTTGAAAAAGAATGTAGAGCTTATTTTATTGGATACTTCGGTTTATGAAGAGTCTTATAGTAATGGATTGTTATCTTCTATTTACTATAGAAATAGTCTAGCAGGAAATAAAGGAAATTTAACTAGTAACGGTAATAGTATTACAGAAAAACAGACAGAAATAGTAAAAAGATGGATTGATGAAAATAACAAAAAAAATATCACAACTATTTTTGCAGGACATCATCCTCTCTCAAAAGTTAAAGATTTACAAGATTTTTTTGACAAACTTCCAAAAAACAAACCTATCTTTTATATATCAGCACATACCCATCAAGGATTTTGGAGAAAGCACAAAGATAAAAATAGCAATGTTACAGAGTTAAATATTGGCTCATTGATTGATTCCCCTGTTCACTATCGAACACTACAAGTAGAAGAGCTAGATAACTCTAAAATCAATGTTGTTTCAGAGTTAAAAGAGATAAAACTCTCTACTGTAAAAGAGTTAACAGGAGATGTATGTAAGTTTGATTGGTTAGATTACTCTTTGTACCCATATGCAGACCCAAGTTGGCAAGAGAATGAGAATAAATCAGAGAAAAATATTTGGAATTCAGAACACTTAAAACTACTTCCTTATCTCTCTTATTATCTTAAGCTTTTAGAGACAGAGGGCTTACAATACGAGATGAATGTTTCATTTTACATAATAGAAGATAAAAATAATGCTAAAAAGAGAGATATAAAAACAAGAAAAGAGTTAATAGCCTATTTAAAAAGAAGTATTGAGACTTTAAAAAAGAAACTAAATGATAAAGAGGAGAAAATAGATTCTAATAAAGATAACTCTTGTATCTATTATATAAATAATAAGTTATCATCAAGAGACTGCTCTAATCTACTCTATAGACTCAAAAAAGATGAAGATAAAATTTTTAAAAACTTTAATCAAAAGTTATTATCAACCTATAAAGTCTGTACGGCTCTCAATGCAATTGATGTGGATGCAAAAACAAGTAAAGCTAAAGTCAAACATAAAAAAGAAGATTTAGATAGCAAAGCGTATAAAAACTGTAACACACTACATGATTGTCAACTCTTTGAGTTTGAAAATCGTAAAATTGAGAAATTTTTGATAACAGATAATTAAAATTCTTTCTTTTACATTATTTACTTTGATTTTGACCTCTTGTTCAAAAGTGACCTATGTCACAACTGAAGGAGTCAATCAATATTATGGGATTAATCTAATAGATATAAAAAATTCTGATAAAAATATCTCCTATATGTCTCATAACAACCTATTATAAATAGGGTAATTAGGGTTAAGAGTAGTGATTTTATGGTCATTTTTTCCTCTCTTGTGCTTTTATTCGTATATATTGACTTTTATTTTTTATAATAAAATAGCGAAAAACCACCCCTTCAAGTGGTGGATGAAAGCGTAAATTACCAATAAAATAATATTTTTTGTTTTAGTGTTTTTAGATATAATATTAAATATCAAATCAAAAGGAGTAAAAGTGTTAAAGATAGTAAAAGTTCGACTATATCCAAATGAAGAACGGAAAGCTATATTAGAAAAAACATTTGGCTCAGTTCGATTTATATATAATCAGATGCTAGATAAGACAATTAAAGCGTATGAAAAAGATAAAACCTTAATAAGCTATTTCAGTTTAATAAAAGAGCTACCAAAAATGAAAAAAAGTGCTTTCAAATCGTTAAAAGAGGTTGATAACACAGCATTACAACAATCAATTAAAAATATGGGCAGAGCTTATGAAGGCTTCTTTAAATTAAAAAGAGGTTATCCCAAATTTAAAAGTAGACACCATTCAAGATACTCCTATCAAACAACAGCACAAAGAAAAACTAAAAAACTATTAGGAATAGATGTTGGTGTGGCTCTATTTGCTATATTAAGCAATGAAAAAATATTTAAACCTCTAAAACTTGACAAAGTCATCAATAAAATGAAAAACTTATTACTTATAACTACTCTTTTTATGCTTTCGGCATGTACCCCTACAGTAAAAAAGAATATTCCTCATCAAACTGTTCAGGTAGCTCCTATTGATAATAGCTATGTTAATAATACTCCTCCTATCCATCATAGTAATTATATTAATATGGATAAGAGACATAATAAACTATTAAAAGAGGCTCAAGCACTTATAACAAAAGGTGAGAGAAAAAAAGCCATTTTTAATTATTTAAATCCTATTATCAAAGATTATAGTAACATTTATGCCAATAGTAACAAACGTATCTATACTGCACGGACTGAAACAGAACGTGATTTTTATATAATGTCAGCAAATAATCTACAACAAGAAGCACATGTACTCTCTGAAACATGGTCAAAAGCTTACTATTTAAAAGCGTATGCACTATTAGAACTAAAAGAGATAAATTTAGCCCAAAAAACGCTTTTAAAAGCACTTGCACTTGCTCCATCAAATGCAAAATATCTCTCTGAAATGGGACATATATACCATCTAAATAAAGATATAAATCGTGCTTTAAAAAATTACCGTTTGGCAGAGAAATCTGTGAAATTTTTCTCTCCTAAGAATTTAAAAAAACAGGAGTTATTACGTGCAAAAAAAGGAATAGGATTTAGCTTAATTGAACTCAATAGACTGGATGAAGCTGAAAATATATATAAAGAAGTTTTAAAAATAGACTCTAGAGATAAAGTTGCACGTAAAGAGTTAAAATATATTCAAGAGCTAAAAAAGAGACGTTAATTCTTTTTGATTAAGAGAGAGCTTTAGCCTTTTATGTTATAACTTAGTTAAATCAGATAAAAAAGGTCTTAATTAAATGGAAGAGTTAGCCAAAGCTATTGAAAATGATAGTATTGTAAAAGTAAGAGCATTATGTAAAGCAGGGGCAGACCTTACTGCTCCTATTGATGCTGGTTTAGAGTATGGGCTTGAAGACCCTGATAACATGCCTGTACTCTTCTATGCCATTCGGAAATATGCCTCAATAGAACTTATTGAAGTATTACTAGAGTATGGTTGTGATATTCGAGAGATAGATGAAGATGGATTAAGCAGTATTGATATTGCCATTAAATTTAAACGTGAAGATATAATTCATTTCTGTATGAAACAAGGATTAGATATAAACGAAACCCATCGACCAAGTGGAATTACACCTATTGTATTGGCATCTTGTTTTAATAATACAGCAATGGTTGAACTGTTATTAAAATATGGTGCAGAGATTAATGCCCAAGATGGAAATGGAATGAGTGCCAAAGATTATGCACGAAAACTGGGACAAAAAAAGATGGTTAAATTCTTACATGAACGTGGAGCAAGACACAACCGATACCCTGAAGAGGGAGAAGCTCAACAAGTAGCTCCAGCTCCAAGTGGTAAACAACAAGGAGATATGAAGAATCGCCAAGCCCCAACAGAAGATATGGGATTTGACTCAATTTAAATCTATCCGATAAGCTCTATAACCTTCTCTATAGGGCGACCAATAACGGCTAGGTTATCTTTAATAACAATTGGTCGTTCTATCAATTCTGGATATTTAACCATCGCCTCTATTAACTTCTCTTCTGATGTTTCATCTTTTAAATTTAACTCTTTATAGATAGCCTCTTTGGTTCTCATAAGCTCTCTTGCCGAATACATTTCTAACATCGCTAAAATATGTATAATCTCATCTCTCGTTGGTATATCCTCTAAATAACTAACCACTTTAGGCTCTATCCCCTGCTCTTTTAACAACTGAAAAGAGGCTCTAGATTTTGAACATCTTGGGTTATGCCAAATTGTAATATCGCTCATTGATTTTATCCTTAATAGTTTTTTGCTATTTTACACTAAAAGAGAACCATTGATAATTAATATATATACAACTTTAATAGAAAGTTGTTAATATGCTGTTATGAAAATAATTGCAACTCCTATCGAAATAAATAGTAAAGATACACTATTAAGCTCTTGTTTTGGAAAAGCAAAATATTACGCTTTTTTTGATGGAAAGAGTTTAACAATAGAAGAAAACAGTAATAAAGGAGGAGCTTCTCTTTTGAAATGGCTTCAAAAAAGAGGAGTTACCCATCTTCTGCTCAAAGAGATGGGTAAAGTACCTTGTGCATGTAAAAATAGGAAAAGTATAACTCTTTTGTATCCTAAAAACCCAAAAAAGCCAAAACTAAATGAACTGGTTCAATGCTATTTTCAAAATGTTTATCAAAAATAGAGCAATCAAAAAAGTTCTAAACCAACGGAGTTACATCAATAATCAATCTTGCAGGATTCTCATAATCATAGGCTCTAATTTTTACACTATCTTTTAACTCAATTGTAAATTGAAAACCACTATCATCGAGATATTCATTAAAATAAATCTTTTCAATCACATCTTTTCTTGCAAACTTTGGAAATTTGGCAGAGAATCCTCTGTACCCTTCCATTGTTACAATAATTCTATTTTTATTGGGACTATAGGTAACCATATAGTGACCAGCTTTTTTAACACTGTTTCCATGTTTATTTACATCCAGCCATTGGTCAATATCAAAAACCAAACGAATATAGGTCTCATGTCTACCAACCCTAATTGATTTTACATTTAAACCATCTAAAACTTTACCACCTGAAAAAGATATATCATTAGGTGAAATAGCCGTACTGGTTGCTGTTTCTACTTCTGTTACCACTTTGGCTATACTCTCTTCAACTATATCCTCTGTATCAATAAAAGTATCCTCAACAATACTCTCTCCATTTAATGGATTTTCAGGATCATAAGTGTGAGACTTAGATGGTTTAATTGGCTCTTTATTCTTATCTATATATGATTTTGTTATTAACTCTTCAGCAGAAGAGGGACGCTCTATTAATGCACGAATACTACTCTCTTGTTTTGAGTTGCTGTCTTCTTTTACTTTTGTACTATTCTCTTCAAATTTTGTACCTGTTTCACAAGCAGAAAAGAGAAATAGTAAAGAGAATAAGATATAGTTTTTCACCAGTTGTTCCTTTTTAAACATATTATAACACAATATAACTTGTAAAAGTTACATTAACATTCCACCATTAACTTTAAGGGTCTCACCTGTAATATATGAAGCGTGGTCACTTAATAAAAAAGCTGTAGCTTCTGCTACCTCTGATGGGTTACCAAAACGAGCCAAAGGAATTTTTGCAGTAAAGGCATCTTTTACCTCATCTTTTAATACATCTGTCATCTCTGTAGCAATAAAACCTGGAGTAACATTGTTAAAACGGATACCTCGTGGAGCACCCTCCATAGCAAAAGACTTTGTCATGGCAATTGTGCCACCTTTTGATGCAGAATAATTTGTCTGCCCTGCATTACCTGTCTCACCTACAATAGAGGCAATATTAACAACAGAACCAAAACGTTTTTTACTCATCGCTTTTAGCCCTTCTCTACACCCTACAAAAGTAGATTTCAAATTGGCATCAATCACACTCATAAAATCATCTGCTTTCATACGAATTGCCAACTTATCTTTGGTAATTCCTGCATTGTTAACCAAATAAGCAATCTCTCCATCGGTAGCAACAATCTGTTTAATTGCATCTGTAAATGCTTTTTCATCACTTACATCAAAACCAATTACTTCAGCTTCTCCACCAGCACCAAGAATCTCAGCTTGAACAGCTTTTGCTTCAGCCTCACCACTTCTATAGTTTACCCATACTTTAAGACCAAATCCTGCCAAACTTTTAGCAATCTCTGCCCCTATTCCTCGACTTGACCCTGTTACAAGTACATTTTTTCCTGTAAATTTCATTAATTAACCTTAGTATAAATATCGGCTTATTGTAGTCTATTGCTTGTTAAAAGTCGATTACTAAATTAAGGGAAAAAAGCTCTTTTCACTTTATCGAAAAGGTCATAATCTTCATCTCTCAAATTGCTCTTTACAATAATATAATTTAACTGTTTAATAACAGATACTTTGGTGTATGTTTCATTATGTAAAGCATTGGCAATAATTGCAATTTGTGTATCAATATTGTACTCTTTCTCCATCACTTCATCTAATAATTTACAAGCTTCTGCGTCTGTCATAGATGGAAAATCTTGTCTCATAAATCTACAAAATAGAGGACGTTCTGTATTTATATCTTTATCCTCCATCTTAATCGCTTGACAAAATAGGGATGCTACCGATTCTTTCAGCATTTTATCCATGATAAACTCCTTGAACTTTAATATGTAATTACTAATATAGTAGCTAAATAAACATAAAATTTAACATGTTTATCTTTAAAAAGTGAATTTTTATGTCATATTTTTCAACTTTTAATACCCTTGTAAGTTTTGTTGAAATATACTTTTTTATATGGAAAGGCGTTTTGAACCATAATCAAAATTTGGAGAAAATTATGCAACTGTTAAAATGGAAAGATGAATATTCTATGAGTGAAGAGAAGATTGATGAACAACATAAAGGACTCTTTAAATTATCCAATGAGATTTATCACTTGGTAGAAGCAGGTGTAGATGATGCTGAACATTTCAGAGAACTTTTTATGGCACTAAATGACTATACTGTTGAACATTTTATCTATGAAGAGATGTATATGGAAGCAAAGGGGTATCCTCAACTAAAGAAACATATAAAACAACATCTTGAATTTTCAGAAACATTAAAAAAATTAGCAGTGGGTATTAACAAAGAGTCACACATTAAGGACATTGGAGAGTTTGTAACAACATGGTTGGTACAACATGTATTAAATGAAGATATGAAATATAAAGAGTACATTCAAGCCAGATAGTTATCTATAACTATCTAGTGAAAAATGAATTTTTTACCTTATCAAAGAACTCATAATCTTCATCTCTAATATTACTTTTAAAAATAATATGGTTTAACTGTTTAAGTATATTCATTTTCCAGTAAGGTTCATTATAGAGTGCATTACTAACAATAGATATGTGTGTATCTATATTGCCAGACTCTTCACTCATAATTTTATCCAAAAGCGCTTCGGCATCTTTATCATTACAATCAAAATCTTGCCCCATAAAGCGACAGAATAGAGGTTTTTCTACCTTTAAATCCTTATCATCTAACTTTATAGCGTGACAAAACAGTGTTGCAACTGACTCCTTTATCATCTTATCCATAATCATCCCTCTATTTCGTAGTTAAACCACATGCAGTAACCGTCGATACTGCATAGAAAATAACACTTTTATATAATATCAAATATAAGCATAATGTTTCATAAAACTCCAATATAATGGGGTTCTAAATGAGTGAATCATCCATCTCTGTAGGTATAGGTAGCCCCATTATTGTTAAAACTGTTGGAGCAATATTGTTTAAACCTCCACCCGATTTTAGTTCACCTATATCATTTGCCATAACATAACACCAGACATCTCCAACAGTATGATTTGTTAAAACATTACCACTACTGTCTTCCATCTCTTCACAATTTCCATGGTCAGAAGTTAGAACAATGGCATAATCTTTATCTTTCGCCTTTGTAATGATTTGCCCTATCTCTCTATCTACTGCACTCACTGCCAAACAAGCAGCTTCGTAATTTCCTGTATGTCCAACCATATCTCCATTGGCAAAGTTTACAATAATTAAATCATACTCCTCATCCATTCCATTACGAACAGCCTCTCCTACCTCTGGAGCAGACATCTCTGGTTTCATATCATAAGTTTTTACATCAGGACTGGGAATAAGTACCCTGCTCTCACCTACCATTGGCTCTTCTACACCACCATTTAAAAAGAAAGTTACATGAGCATACTTCTCTGTTTCTGCTGTATGTAATTGGGTTAATTTGGCATTTGCAACAACCTCTGCCAAGGTATTTTTAGGAACTTCTTTCTCAAACATAATCGGAAACTCAAATGAAGCATCATACTTGGTTAAAGTTGTAATATTAAGAGGAAGATACGCTCTTTCAAAACCATCAAACGCTTTAATACCCAATGCAGTGGTTATTTCACGTACCCTATCTGAACGGAAATTGGCAATAACCACAGCATCACTCTCTTCCATTCCCTTATAACCATTTAAAGCAACAGGTTCAATAAACTCATCATAAATTTTCTCTTCATAACTCTGAGCAATATAACCTTTGGCATCTAAAGTAGTAGAAGGCATTGCAGTTACAATAGCAGAGTAACCCTTTTCAACACGTTCCCATCTGTTGTCTCTATCCATTGTATAAAAACGTCCACCAATGGTTGCAATAGAGATATTATCTGAACAAATCTCTTCTATCTGCGTTATATATTGCTCTGCAGAAGTTGGTGAAACATCACGACCATCAGTAATCAGGTGTAAAAAGACCTTTTTCCCTCGATTTTCAGCAAGTTTTGCCATCCCCATAATATGTTCAATATGAGAGTGAACCCCTCCATCACTTAACAAACCTATAATATGTACTCTACTACTTTTCTTTAAAGTTGAATTAAGTGCATCATTCTGTTCAATTGTACCATCCTCTATTGCCAAAGAGACCTTGACCAAATCTTGATACAAGACACGACCTGAGCCAATGGACATATGCCCAACTTCTGAATTTCCCATCTGCCCCTCAGGCAACCCAACACTCAATCCATGTGTTGAAATTAAGGTCTTTGGAACATCTGTTAACAATTTATCATAGGTCGGTTTAGTCGCATCTTTAAAGGCATTACATGTACTCTCTGGCTTACATCCTATACCATCCGTAATAATCAATAATGTTTTTTGAATCATTGGCTCTCTCTTTCTTCTTTATGGTCATTTATTAAAAAAATTAAAGTAAAATAACACTTGTTTACTTAATAGACTCTAAATTCAGGATGATACTCTATGCTCTACGCTCTTTACGAACTTTTTGACATCAATATTCTACAATATATCTCTGTCCGTGCAGGATTGGGATTTTTTATCGCTTTTCTTATTACTTTATATGCTATTCCCAAGTATATCGCTTGGGCCATATCCAAAAAAGCAAAACAACCTATTAATAAATATGTACCAAATCATGCTTCAAAACAGAATACTCCTACCATGGGTGGTGCTGTTTTTGTTATTGCTACTGTTTTGGGTGTACTCTTGACAGCTAAAATCTCAAATCCCTATATTATTGCAGGATTAATAACCATTATTGGTTTTGCCTTGGTTGGTTTTCAAGATGATTTGGGAAAAATTCTTACAGGAGACAACTTAAAAGGTCTTAGTAGCCGTGGAAAGATGGGACTCTTACTTATTATTGCCATCTCTGTCTCTGTTTTTTTAATCTTAGTTGCAGATTTTCCAACAACTATCTATGTACCTTTTATAAAAGAGCCTATCTTAGATATGGGATACTTTGCCATCCCTTTTTGGATTATTGTCTTTTTGGCAACAACCAATGCCGTAAATCTAACCGATGGACTTGATGGATTGGCTACCGTTCCATCAATCATCTCCCTCTCAACCTTAGGGATTCTTGTCTATGTTACAGGTCATGCCATCTTCTCTCGTTATCTACTACTACCCAATATTCAAGGTGTAGGAGAGGTGACCATTTTAGCAACTACCCTCTCGGGTGCATTACTTGGTTTCTTGTGGTACAATGGCTACCCTGCCGAGATATTTATGGGGGATACAGGTTCACTTGCAATTGGAGGTGTTCTTGCTTATTTGGCTATTATTGCAAAAAGTGAAGCCTTATTAATATTAATCGGTTTAATCTTTGTTATAGAGACTGTCTCTGTTATTCTACAAGTAGGAAGCTATAAACTAAGAGGAAAACGAATCTTTTTAATGGCACCAATTCACCACCATTTCGAAATGAAAAAATGGGCTGAAAACAAAATTATTGTACGATTTTGGATGATTGCTTTTATCTCTAATCTACTGGCATTAATTACGTTAAAAATTAGATAACAATCTCAATATTCGACAAAATAAAAACAATAAGAGCAATCTTTTTTGGTTGCTCTATAATAAGGAATAATTTATGAAACCAACCCTCTTTGGATATGGATTAACCACCAAAGCAATTGCAAAAAAATTAGGTGGAGGCTGTATTTTTTTTGATGACAAAGCTGAAAAACCTTATGCAGATGAAGAGCAAAATCAAATCTTTCCCTCACATCTTTTTAATCCAAAAGATAGCCAACTAGAGGTAACAACCCCCAGTGTCCCTCCACATCATCCTCTTATTCAATCGGCAAACAATCTTATAAGTGAATATGACTACTTTGCAAAAGAGATGCCTTTTTCTATTTGGATTAGTGGAACAAATGGTAAAACAACCACCACCCAAATGTTAGAACACCTTCTTAGAAAACGAGGAGCTGTAGCAGGAGGAAATATTGGAACACCACTGGCAGAACTTAACCCAAAAGCACCTATATGGATTTTAGAATCAAGCTCATTTACCCTACACCATACCCATATTGCCTCGCCAAATATCTATCTATTGTTACCCATCACTCCTGACCATATTGACTGGCATGGAACGGCAGAAGCGTACGAAGCTGATAAACTCAAGCCTCTACACACCATGAAAGAGGGTGAGATGGCACTTGTACCAAAAGGTTTAAATCTACCAGAAACCGATGCTTTTGTAGTAGAGTATGACTCATCTGAATTTTTAGCTGATTACTTCTCGATAGATAGCTCTAAAATTCGTTTTAAATCAGCCTTTCTAGAAGATGCCCTTATTGCTCTTTCTGTAACAAAGGTTCTTTTTGATGAAGTAGACTACGACACCATTAATGCCTTTACTCTTGATAACCACCGTCAAGAGGAGAAAAACGATAACCAAGGGCGATTATGGGTGAATGATTCAAAAGCAACCAATTTAGATGCCTCTATTCAAGCAGTTAAAACCTATGATGATAAGTTTATTCATCTCATTGTAGGAGGAAATGACAAAGGTGCAGATTTAACCCCTCTATTTGAGCTTATAGAAGGGAAAAGGCTTCATCTCTATACCATAGGTGCAAACAGTGAAAAATTAGCAAATTTAGCACAACAATACAATATAGATTTCACCTCTTGCCAAACATTAGAAAATGCAGTAAATACCATTGCAAAAAAACTTACCAAAGATGAAGTTGCCCTACTCTCTCCAGCAGCAGCCAGTTTTGATCAATTTAACTCCTATAAACATCGTGGTGAAGAATTTTTTCGATTTGTTGAAAATTTAAAATAATTTAAGTTTATTTTAAGTTTAAGTGGCTATAATTTCAGCCACTTCAAACACGAAGTACTCACTAAACAGTGGCTCCATAGCTCAGTTGGTAGAGCAAAGGATTGAAAATCCTTGTGTCGGCGGTTCGATTCCGTCTGGCGCCACCACTTATTAAATTTACAACAATCACTTAAAATTTTATCATCTATCAGAAAAGAGAAAAAATGACTCAATTAATTTTCGTTATTGATCCTATGTGTTCATGGTGCTGGGGTTTTCATCCTGTCATTAAAGAGTTAAGAGAGTATCACTCAAAAGATTTTCAATACTCTTTGGTTCTTGGAGGACTAAGAACCAAAGGTCAAATGGCATGGAATGATTCAAATAAAAAATATTTGGCTCAAAATTGGAATGCTGTAGGAAAAAAAACCAATCAGCCTTTTAATTTTTCACTTTTAAATAGAGAACAATTTGAATATGATACCTATCCAGCCTGTAAAGCTGTTGTTACTGTTCGAGAACTTTGGGGCGAAGATGCTTCATTTGAATACCTAGAGAAGATTCAAAAGGCTTTTTATAAACAAAATATAGATATTAGCCTTATTGAAAATTTAGTAACATACATTGACAAAAATAAAGAGGAATTTTTAATATTTTATAGAAGCAAACGAGCAGAAATTTTAATGAAGCATGATTTTTCAAAAGCTCGTTCTATGGGGGCTAACGCTTTTCCATCAGTTGTAAAAATAGACAAAGATGGACATATGATGTGTCAAAATGGTTATAAAACGCTAGATACTATTTTAAAACTTTAGAATTAATCTAAAACATCCGAAAATTCATTTTGTACAAAAAAAGCACCCAATAAAGAGGTTAAAATTAACATTATCATCATGCTTATAGTTCCAAAAGAGTTCAATTTCACCTCAATCTTTGTAGAATTATTAACTGTTGTGGATGTTGTTGTAGGGGAACTTATCGACTCACTACTATAAGCACTCTTAACATACAACTCTTCACTATATATAGAATTAGCAAACAGTTCTGAATGAAGAAAGAGTACCAAACCCACTATAATTAAAATATATTTTTTATATTTTATAAAACCTTTCATATCTTCTCCTTAATACCTTAATTAAGTACATTATATAAAATATTAAATTTTTCTTTTATTAAAATTTTAATATTTTATTTCAGATATAATAATTTGTGTAGAAAATGTGAAAAAAATAAAACAATTAAAATATTAGATTTTAGTAAAAAACATAAAGAAACTAATAAAACAGGTTAGATGTTAAAAAATATGTTAATAGTCATCATCCACAAAAAAGTCATCATAATTCCCCTCTTCCAATACATTTGCCAAACCATTTGAAACCTCTAAGTTTAAATACTCCTTTGCATCATTTAAATTATAGTAATATCGTAAAGTATTAAGCTTTTTACCATTAATCCAACTGGAAACAAGAAAATGATTCTCTCGATGTTCATCCAATACAGAATATGCACCATCTTTTGTAAAACTATTAGCAAACATATAAAGCCGTTTATTCTCTATTAAATAATTGGCTTCTGTCATCTTCATCTCTCCAATAATTGGTTGATAGACAACAATATGATTTTTAAAACTTACCTTTATTAATAAATCAGGACTCTCTTTTGTTGACTTATATGCCAAATAATAATGTTTTCCACTCAACATTTTTTTAGTAAAGAAAGTATATTTTTTTAAATCTTTATCTTGAATAGCAGAAGAGGGTTCAGCAATTACTTTAGGTCTAAAAGTAAATCTTTTAGCTGATTGATGTAGCGTATTATCTGATTCGGAGATAGCAACATTTTGATAGAGAGTAGAACGATTTGAAATTAAAGATTTCCGATGAGGGGCAACGATTGGTTCTCTTCTAACATAATTTACAGTTCTCCTTTTTTTATGATTTGAGTAGTTTCTAACAACAGGATAACTCATCATATAAGGTGAATGGTTAATATGTGCATCTGGAAAATAATTTTTAAACTTAGGCACATAACGATAGAGAATTCTTTTATTTTGAACATAAAAGGCAAAAGGAATATACCAATCATTAGAATGAACAATAACAACATGTGAACGTAAATTAATTGGCAGTCGATTAATACTCTGCTCTAAACCTCTTAGGTCTTTAAAACTTCCTAATTTTATAAAGTAACGTTCAGAATTTGCATAAGATATATTAATAAAAAGTAATATAGATAAAATAAGCCGAATCATTGATTTTCCTTTTTATAAGAATAATAACATAAGAAGCATCTAGAAATCGTGTATTTGACATTCTTTAATAAAAATTAAAAATATTTTGTATAAAATAATAAAAGAAAGATAAAAAGAGTTGTACTCTAACCCAAGAGAAGGGCTAGAGAAGTAAATTTAAATTTTATAAATTAAAAGGTCATTCCTACACCAGCACCTATATTGTT